>Ga0315906_10003915_pt1 | contig 19470 bp, 10 predicted proteins | sample LakEriMetagenome_4_FD_203526 | JGI IMG/M metagenome (GOLD analysis project Ga0315906, IMG submission 203526) | Freshwater fungal communities from buoy surface, Lake Erie, Ohio, United States - Buoy 2 MA122 | ecosystem: Environmental > Aquatic > Freshwater > Lake > Lake biofilm | place: USA... | reverse complement strand
TTTTTATTCATAATTATCTCCCACCTGTTTCTTGTAAACTATTGGGAACATTGAGGCCTTCTCTATACCAACGCATATAGTATTCGAAAGTAACGCCTCTGGCCGCCACCCATTACCATGATTGCGAAGTGCCCCTGTACGAAGTCAAGAGGGAACACACCATCCGTTTCCTTCTATCCGCTACCTACAATTTTTCTTCCACTTTAGAAGTTGATGTTCGTGACTCAGGCCTGGAGCAAAGGCGGTTTAAACGGTTTTTATCCATTCATTTCCCACGCTAATCCAATACAGACTTAATATCCATTGTTTATTTTCCTGTATGAATACTTTTTTAATCAGTTCAGCGCGTTTACAGAGTGCGGGCGAATTATCAATAGAACGAGCTATGCCCCTCCTAAAAGGAGTCTTGTAGCCGGCTATTCTAGAAAACCTTCCACTGCCAATACTAAGATTTCCCGTCTTTAAATTTCTTGCGCTCCGAATAATTATGCCCTTGCTGTTTCCAATGTTTTGGCCGTTGTGACAAGGGTTAGGGACTTATCGCATTGAAGCTTATTAGCGCTATAAGTATTTATAAATCCGGACTGTGCTAAATATCCGATTGGTAAAAAAGAATGCGGCCAGGTGCTTTTGTTCTGGGAAATATATAGCTTCGGAAAAGTATTTCTTAAAGAAGAAACTTTGCAATAACACCCTAAAGCGATCTCTGTTTGGTGGAAATTACCGATTTAATCAGGCAACCCCTGATAAAATTGAGCTAAAGAATAGCTTTATACCCGGGCTTAATATATCTAACCATTAACGATACTTTCTATAATTCAATTTGCCATGAAACTGAAAATAGTTGCTGAAAACCCACTAGAATGGTTGGCGCTGAAAATGAATCTCGCACCTGTACCGCTCATTGAGACACAGATTTATTTTACCGTATCGCGAATAATTATGGCCGCAGCCGATCTTGGGTTGTATGAAGCCATTGGGAAAGGAAAAAAATCAGCCGAAGAAATTGCCGCGGAATGTGGCACGAACGCCAACAGCACTCAACAGTTACTAAATGCCTTGGTAGGAATCGGTTATCTAAGTTTTACTGAGGATAAATACAGCATTGTTCGCCGCTTTCAGAAGTGGGTTTTAAAGGATAGCGATTCAAACCTTATTGGCAAACTTCGCTTTCAAATTATGGAATGGAATTATCTGAATCATTTGGAAGAATTCGTTCGTACCGGAAAACCTTTGGATTTGCATTCCTCCATAAACGCGAAAGAATGGGAGTTCTACCAGGAGGGTATGCGAGACCTTTCATTTAATGCGGCACGCGAATTGGCTGCAAAAATCCCTGTTCCTGCTAGCGCTTCCAAAATGCTGGACATCGGCGGATCACATGGATTGTATTCAATCGAATTGTGTAAGAAACATCCTTCACTCTCCTCTGTGGTGCTTGAATTGGCGGGGGCTGTGCAACCGGCAAGCAATATCGCCAGTCGCTACGACACGTCGGGAAAGGTTTCCTACAAGGCAGGTAATGCGCTTACAGACGACCTCGGCGAAAGCCAATACGATATCGTTATGATTAATAATGTCGTTCACCATTTTACGCATGAGCAAAACCTCGCTTTAGCGAAAAAAGTAGCCCGGGCTTTAAAACCCGGTGGCATTTATGTTATTGGCGAGTTTCTACGAAATGAAACCCCGGGAAAAGGAGGCGTTATGGTAGCGGCAACAGGGTTGTACTTCTCTTTAACAAGTTCTTCTGGCAATTGGTCGGAAACGGAAATGTCAGGATGGCAGCGCTCCGCGGGACTAAAACCTGCTAAAGTCATAAGCGCCATGTCCATACCTGGCTGGAAAATGATTGTAGCGAAAAAATAATCCGGTGGACAGGCTACCTTTAGAACCAATAGTTAAGCTTTTTCCTTCGCATGTCTTTTATCCATCTGTTTCGTTACAGAGCCAAGCGATTAGCAGTTAACGCTGGAATTCGGGGGATGAGCTACCGGGATTAATTCTTGAATGATATGATTACGATCGACAATTATTTAGAAAGCCATTACATACATCGCAGCAATTGGTTGCGCGCGGCAGTACTGGGGGCAAACGATGGTATTATTTCCGTTTCCAGCCTTGCCATTGGTGTTGCTGCGGCAAGCACCACCAGGGACCCTATTCTTCTCGCTACGGTAGCCGGTCTGGTTGCAGGAGCTTTATCTATGGCTGCCGGAGAATACGTATCTGTAAGTTCCCAAACAGATATTGAAAAGGCAGATATTGAGCGTGAAAAAGAGGAGCTTGAAGCGATGCCCGAAGAGGAAATGAAAATCCTTGCCGAAATCTATGTAAGAAGGGGCCTAAAAAAGGAAACGGCATTGCAGGTAGCAAAAGAACTAACCGCTGCGGATGCCCTCAGCACGCATATTCGCGATGAACTGGGAATAAACGAAATAAGCCAGGCTAAGCCTATACAGGCGGCGGTGGCATCCGGAGCTGCATTTACCGCGGGAGGTCTATTACCTCTGCTCGTGGTAATTTTTGCCCCGGTTTCTTACATGGCATATTTCCTGTACGGCTTTACAATTCTTTTCCTGACATCCCTTGGTGCCATCGCTGCTAAAACGGGAGGGTCCGGTATAATGAAAGCCGTAATTCGGATCGTAGTTTGGGGTACCATTGCCATGGGTTTGTCCGCGCTGGTTGGCTATTTTTTTGGGGTTAAGGTCTAATTACGTGTAAAAAACATCCCGGCTTTCCCAACGATGTATGCCATAGGATCCATTCCTTTTTTGCCTGGATGAACCCTAACATCAGGAATACAACGGCTTATGCAGCCAAAGGATTCTGCCGCATGAAAGCTTTTTTACAAGAAAATTACTCTTGAATCTCCCGCTTCCCAGCTAATAAAGGCTACAGGCGTAGTTACGCCGCAAATACAGCCTTTTACACTGCCATTAGCACCAAGAAAACTTAGCAAAATGAATAAACTCGTTTTTTTTACCATCCTTATCGTTACCTTTTGCCACGCAGTTGCCATGAAATCGCAACCATTACCAACCGTTCCGTTTGTGGATCTATCCCGTTATGCCGGCAAATGGTATGAGATAGCTTCGTATCCGCAGGTTTTTCAGCGCGGATGTCATGCAACTACAGCCCAATATAACTTAAGCGAGAAAGGTTTTATACTTGTTGAAAACAGATGCCGTCGGGATAGTCTCAGTGGCAAGCAATCATATATTAAAGGAAAGGCATTCGTACAGAAAAATAGCGGAAATGCTAAGCTCAAAGTACAATTCTTCTGGCCTTTCAGAGCACCTTATTGGATCATAGACCTAGCTGAAGATTATAGTTATGCCGTGGTTTCTCATCCCAACAGGCAATATCTGTGGATTCTATCTAGGACCCCGTCTATGGAAACTGCTACCTACGATGGTATCCTTTCTCGGTTGAGGGAACTGAATTTTGACCTTAGCAAGTTGAAGAAGACTGTGCAAGAGGTTTTTTAAACTATTCCGGCCCACAAAACATAAAACCTGAGCTTTCATTTACTTGGAAATTAAGCGTAACTATTGTTCGGTAAAGGGCTGTTTAGCGTTTTATCCTCCATATTCCTTCAATCCACGTAATCCCTGCAATCCTCCGCTATGAAGCACAAGTATTCCCTCTTGCTGCCAGGATGGATTTTCCGAAAGCAAGGCACATACGCCGAACAATAATTTTCCGGTGTAGACATGGTCGAGTGCAACGCCTGTCTGTCCTTGGAAATCGCTCATAAACGAGAGCAATTCCGGGTTCACCCGGGCAAAGCCGCCGAAATGAAAATTGTCATATAAATCAAAGGGGAAATCGTCCATACCCCCTTCACTGAAGTCAAAAAGGTAGTTTCGCAGCAGACTCGTTATACCTTCTCGTAGATAGGCTCCTCCCTTCATAGCGGGAACAACGCATAATCGCTGTCCCGGAACCAAGGACAAAAGCATACCCGCCGCGGTAGTGCCTGTTCCTGCGGCACAAAAAATTCGACCGTATTTACGGGTATGCTCCCCACATATTTCCATAGTGCCGCTAACACCCAAGGTACCACCTCCGCCCTCTGGAATAAGATAAAATGAGCCAAGTCGATCGTGCAGCCACGCCCGATAATAGTCGGTGGCATTGTCAGCAAATTCACTGCGCGAAACGAATAGCAATTGCATGCCTTTCTTTCTCAAATCTTTTATAGTCTCGGTTGAACCCGGAGGCTCTTCGCCACGAACCACTCCAATGGTTGAAAATCCAAAACGTTCTCCCGCAGCCGCCAGCGAGTATAGGTGGTTACTCCAGGGGCCCCCGAAGCTAAGAAGCGTAGTTTGTTCTTCTTGCCGGGCTTTCAATAAATGATACCGTAGCTTGCGAAATTTATTTCCTCCTAGCTCTGCATCGAGCAAGTCTTCGCGAAGAATCGAAATTCGGATTTCTTTTCCCTGCCGGTCGGTATAGACAATATCCTGAACTGGCGCAACGGCCCCACTTTCCAATTCCATTTCTCCGATATGCCCGTAACTTTTTATCATCCATTAAATAAACATTTTCAAATTTCGGTTGTTTTTATAAGCAAGACGCATTTTATTCCCTCAATTCTCCACGGACATGAATAATGATGGTATGTTATCCAGTGGAATGAACCCCCTCGATCCGGAAGACTATTACATAAGTCCGGAAGGATACATCGTTTTTACGGAAGCTTATCACCTCAAGCGCGGACGATGTTGTCAAAGTGGTTGTCTTCATTGCCCATATGGATTCAATCGAAAAACAGGAAAAGTAGAGCGCTAAACATACCGCGTTGGCTATCCTTATATTTGTCTAAAAAGTATATGCCGGATTCGAATACCAGCTATGATTTCACTGATGACGTCTTTACTCTGAGTGTGGCCGAAGGAATTCCGGCAGAAATTCCACCATCTGCCGAATGGGATAGTTCCGTGAGCCATGCCCCTGTTCGCCGGGATGTTCTAAGTCGGGATGAAAAACATTTGGCCCTGCGCAATGCCCTGCGTTATTTTCCGGAAAACTGGCATGCTGAGCTAGCGCCGGAATTTGCTGATGAATTAAAGCGCTTTGGTCGAATTTACATGTACCGGTTCCGGCCTCAATATCCAATGTATGCGCGTCCAATAGATCAATATCCGACAAAGTGCCGACAGGCTGCGGCTATAATGCTTATGATTCAGAACAATCTGGATCCGGCGGTGGCACAGCATCCCCATGAACTTATAACCTATGGGGGAAACGGCGCTGTTTTTCAAAACTGGGCGCAGTATCGCCTAACCATGAAATATTTGGCGGAGATGGAGGAAGATCAAACACTGGTAATGTATAGCGGGCATCCCCTTGGCCTATTTCCTTCACATTCCGGCGCTCCCCGGGTAGTAGTTACCAATGGCATGATGATTCCGAATTATTCCAAGCAAGAAGACTGGGAGAAATTCAATGCTCTGGGTGTAACTCAATATGGGCAAATGACGGCTGGCTCCTACATGTATATAGGCTCTCAAGGAATAGTGCATGGAACTGCCATTACTGTGCTGAATGCAGCCAGACGTACACAACCCGGATTGAACAATCTTAAAGGATTGCTCTTTGTTAGTTCGGGGTTGGGAGGTATGAGCGGCGCTCAGCCTAAAGCAGCGAAAATTGCGGGCTGTCTTTCAGTAACAGCGGAGATTAACCCCAAAGCCGCCTGGAAAAGGCATAGCCAAGGTTGGGTTGATGAAGTTTTCGAGAACCTTTCTGATTTGGTAAAGCGGGTAAAACTTGCCAAGATTTCAGGCGAAGTTGTATCCCTTGCATTTATTGGAAATATCGTCGAAGTATGGGAGCAATTCCATTTGGAAGGCATACGGGTGGATTTGGGCTCTGATCAAACTTCATTGCATAATCCGTGGGCAGGGGGATACTATCCGGTAGGACTGAGCTTCGAGGAGAGTAATTACCTCATAGCTAAGGATCCGGAGCGATTTAAAGCTGCTGTACAAAGTAGTCTTCGAAGACATGCCGATGCGATAAACTTGCACTCCGAAAAGGGAATGTATTTTTTTGATTACGGCAATGCTTTTCTGCTGGAAGCTTCAAGAGCAGGAGCAAACGTAATGGCCGAAAACGGAATTGATTTTCGCTACCCCTCATATGTTCAAGACATTATGGGGCCAATGTGTTTTGACTATGGATTCGGGCCATTCCGCTGGGTGTGTTGTAGCGCTTCAGACGCCGATTTAGACAAAACAGATACTATTGCCGCCAGCATTCTGGAAGAATTATGGAAAGTAGCTCCGGAGGAAATAAAACTTCAATTAGGAGATAATCTTAACTGGATACGTTCCGCCAAAGAAAACAAATTGGTAGTTGGATCCAAGGCTAGGATCTTATATGCCGATGCACAGGGGCGGATTGCCATAGCGCGCGCGTTTAACGGGGCTATTGCTCGTGGCGAAATTGGGCCGGTAGTGCTAGGCAGAGATCATCACGATGTGAGTGGCACAGATTCGCCTTATCGGGAGACTTCAAATATTTATGATGGGTCTCGGTTTACGGCGGACATGGCAGTCCAAAATGTAATTGGAGATGCCTTTAGAGGCGCAACTTGGATATCGCTGCACAATGGTGGTGGGGTAGGCTGGGGCGAAGTAATAAATGGCGGTTTTGGCCTATTGCTCGACGGAAGTATAGATAGCGAAAAACGCCTTGAAAGTATGCTCCATTGGGACGTAAACAATGGTATTGCACGCAGGAGCTGGGCCCGTAACGCTGAAGCTACATTTGCCATCCGTCGGGCGATGCAGGAGAATCCCAAACTTAAGGTTACTATTCCCTATTTGGCTTCTGAATCAATGATAAAAGGTCAATTCGACTGAGACTAATACTTCAGCAAAAAACCTTTGGACAATCCGGGGCAAGTTTTCCCTTGTCGGTTCCGCCATTCGCTGAAGGGATCCCCATAAGAAATATAACCTCTGTCGAAATAAAGGCCAGCGCCTTATAAAATACTTACGTTAAACACTCCGCTCTGCATTTGCAATGTGGTGCCGTTTACCTCAAATTTCAGCGTGCCTGAGAAGGTGCCTGAAACATTACCTCCCTGAATTGGATTAATGTTGAGGATGGTCATGCTCACAGAGGCCCCGGTATAATCCGAAGTATACATATCGCCATCCATAACATCGGGAATATATACAGCGGTTTGCGAAGGTGCTGTATTGGGGTTAAACGTAACGTTAAGGCCATTGACCCATCCGGCCAAAGGCTCAGGTATCGTAAATGTTATTGAACCATTGGCAACATCTGATCCCGAGATAACCAAATCATCACCATTAAAAGTCGCTAGCGCCGTAGAAAAGGAAAGAATGCCTTCTCCGGGGACAGTAAATTGCAACGCTGCTCCGCCACCGCAAGGAGGACATGCTGCACCGCCGCAGTCGATACCGATTTCATCGCCATCCTGTATTCCGTTGGTACAATCTCCACCGCCCGGGCAATCGGGGCAACAGCAACCTCCGCAGTCTACACCGGTCTCATCGCCGTCTATAGCATTATTCGTGCAATCTCCGGCTCCTCCTGGACAAGGTGGGCAATCACCACCCCCACAGTCTATACCTGTCTCATCGCCATTCAATACATTATCGGTACAAGAAGGACAAGGCCCACAAGGTCCCCCGCAGTCTGTATCAACCTCCACCCATCCTTGCAAAGGAAATACATCCCAAACTCCATTAAAGCAAGAGGGGGGACAATCCGGGCAGTTGGGGCCGCCGCAGTCAATATCAGTTTCGTCGTTATTTAGTTCCCCATCGTAGCAGTTCGGCGGGATTCTATTGTCTTCGTTGAGACATCCGGTAAGAGAAAAAGCTGCGATTACAATCCCGGCAAACACAGGGATAAAACGTGTTAAACGCATAAATGCCCGATTCGTTAGTAATTATGAGTGAACGAAGATAGGAGATTTATTGAAGAAAAGGTTTTTTCTTCTTCGGAAAGAGGGCTTATTCGTACTTTGCAGGGAGTATTTTCTGAGAAACAAAATAAAATACAACGTATAGCAATGCGAGGGTTGCGAAACACCTGGAAATGGAGGTCTCCGGTCAATAAGGAAAATAGCGATTCCCTTGCCCAATCCCTTGGCTGTAGCCGGTTAATTGCTGATTTGCTTGTGCAGCGCGGAATAAATACCTTCGAAGAAGCAAGGACTTTTTTTCGCCCGAACCTCAATAACCTGCATGATCCTTTCCTTATGGCAGGAATGAGGGAAGCCGTTGCCCGACTGAAAAAGGCTAAAGAAAACAAAGAAAGAATTCTGGTTTACGGCGATTATGACGTTGATGGCTCTTCAGCCGTAACAATGATGTCTCTATTCATGGAGGAACAGGGTTTCGACTGCCTATGGTATCAACCCGACCGCTATGGAGAAGGATATGGTGTTTCGCTGAAGGGCGTAGAATTTGCCAAGTCTAATGGCTGCGGGCTGATAATCACGCTGGATTGCGGCATTAAAGCATTCGAGGCCATTGCTCATGCGAGTTATTTGAGTTTAGACGTAGTGATTTGCGACCATCACCTTCCAGATGAGGAGCTTCCGGGAGCCATTGCCGTTCTCGATCCCCGGCGAAACGACTGCACCTATCCCTGCAAGGACTTAACCGGCTGTGGTGTCGGCTTCAAACTTGCTCAAGCCTGGTTACTGGCCACGAATCAACCTCTGGAAATTGCTTGGAAATACCTGGATCTCATTGCCATAAGCATCGCCGCTGACATTGTTGCCGTTACCGGAGAAAACCGCATCTTTTGTGCCGAAGGATTAAAACGAATTAACACATCGCCCCGGCAAGGCATTCAGGCTCTTCTGAGCAGCGCCGGGGTAAAACATGGTGAACTCGATATTGAGAGTCTGGTTTTTGTGCTGGCTCCTAGAATTAACGCCGCAGGAAGAATGGCACACGCTTCCGAAGCCGTTCATTTGCTCAGGTCTTCTTCCGAAACAGAAGCGACAGAACTAGCCGCGCAGCTTGAAGAACATAATAAAACACGAAAAAAAGAGGATGCAGGAATTACCGAAGAAGCTCTTGCGCAAATTGAAGCAGACCCCCAACTGCTTGAATCAAGTGTTACTGTCGTTCATGGTGCTAACTGGCATAAGGGAGTTATCGGAATTGTCGCCTCTCGGTTAATAGAGAGATACTACAGACCCACTATCGTTTTAGCCGGCGCCGGCGAAGAAATCACAGGCTCCGGTAGGTCTATCGTGGGATTTGATTTGCATAAAAGCCTTCAGGAATGTGCCGATGTGCTCGTAAAATTTGGTGGACACACGATGGCAGCAGGCTTAAGCATAAAAGTCTCCGACCTGGAGCAATTCCGAATGCGGTTCGGAGAAATAGCCGCCGCTTGTTTCTCTGGCGAACGACCTGTTCCCGAGTTATTGGTTGATTGTGAGCTTGATCTGGAAGCCTTTACCAGCAAAGATTATGCACAGATAAAAGCCTTTGGGCCTTTTGGGCCTGGCAATATGGCCCCTGTTTTTGTCGCCAAAGGCCTGCGCGATGCCGGTTCGCGCATCGTCGGCCGAGACGGCAAACACCTTAAAATACAACTGCAAACAGCTTCGGGACTTGTGGTCTATGGAATGGCATTTTCCCAGGCTGAAGCATATGATGAACTATGCAAGGGCGATCCGGTAATGGTTGCCTTCTCTTTAACAGAAAATGTTTGGCTGGGAAAGAGAAACCTTCAGCTTATGGTAAAAGATTTCGGTTTTCATTCCGATATAATTTAACGCAAACGAAACCAATCCTTTTGTTAGGCCACCCTATGGCAGATTACGGAAAAAGATAAAAGCATTAACAGCATATAAAGCAGAACAAAAGGATGCTATCTATCTCAGAATGACCGTTTGAAAAAATGCCGATAATGTTGATTTCGCCTTGTTCAGCCTTATCTTCCTGGAAAGCAATAGGTTAATTTCCTCTTCTGAAAGGGATTTTTCCTGATCCAATTTCCTGTCTATTTCGTTGCATTCTATCAACACCTTTCGCAACTTAAGTTTGTTTACGGCAACCGTCGCTGCTTCCTTTAAGTTAGCGGCCTCGCTTTCTACCTGAATATTGTGGAATAAATCCCAATTATCGCTGAGTGTGTAACGGGCGGTTAGCAGGCGAGCTACAAATTCGCAAACGGGCTGCTGACTATGGGTTGTAAAATGCTTTTCTGGAGGAAATTCATGGTTTTTGAGAAACCCGTCATATTCTTCTACGACTCGCGCACACAATTCATTCTCGAAATGTATTCCATCGAAAACACACTCCGAAATAAGAAAAGTAGCTAATTCAGTAGCTGTTTCTTCCGCGGGATAACGTTTTTCTTCAGTTTCCCAGCTCATTCGGAGTGTAAGTGCCATGTCGCCGTAACTCAGTAACAACCGAACAAACTCTTCCTCTTCGTGCGGAGGGCCTTCGGGTTCAACCGAAGCCGGAAGAGGAATATCCTGCATCGTTGGTTCGGAGGGATCTTCGCTTCGAAAACTTTCCCTTTCCTGACGCATCATTCGATTGCGCAGGTCTTTATTAATTTCCGAAATAAGCGTTTGCTCGGGAATCTCCAGCAAACGGCTGCATTCCTGGGTATAGACGGAGCGCTGTATTGCGTCGGGAATAAGGGCGATGGAAGCAACTATTTCCCGCACCATAGCGGCACGTTTAATAGGGTCTCCGGCAGCATCTCCTGCTAATATGTCTGTTTTAAAAACGATAAAGTCTCGTGCTGCATCGTTCAGATATTTCTTCAGTTCATCGGAACTTACTTTACGGGAATAAGAATCGGGATCATGTCCATCCGGAAAAAGGACCACGCGAACCTGCATGCCTTCTTTCAGAAGCATGTCTATCCCTCGGAAAGAGGCTCGAATACCCGCCGGATCGCCATCGTAAAGAATAGTTACATTCTTGGTAAATCGCCGAATTAAACGAATCTGATCTTCAGTAAGGGAGGTGCCCGAAGATGCCACCGCATTGCAGACGCCTGCCTGGTAAAGCGAAATCACATCGGTATATCCTTCTACCAGGAAACAATTATCTTCCTTCAGAATATCCGGCTTTGCCAAATCTATCCCATACAGAATGCGACTCTTATGATACAGTTCGCTTTCGGGAGAATTAAAGTATTTGGCCACCTTTTTCTCTGCGGAAAGCGTTCTGGCACCAAAACCGACCGTCTTACCGCTCACATTGCGAATAGGGAAAATTACCCTGCCGCGAAAAAAGTCGAAAAGGGAGCCATCGCTCTCCCGCTTTTTAGTTAAGCCGCTTTTCTCCAGATATTCCTGTGAATATCCCTTGGCCAAGGCAGCAGAAGTAATTCCTTGGCCCTTCTCCGGGCAATATCCAAGTCCAAATTTTTTAATAATATCATCACGGAAACCCCTTTCCCGAAAATAGCTCAGGCCAATAATCTGGCCCTGTTCTGTATTCCACATCTGATCCTCGAACCATTGCGAGGCGAACTGCACTACAATTCCCAGTGATTCCCGTTCGCTCTTCTCCAGAATTTCTTCTGCCGAAATATCATCCTCGGCAATGTCGATATTATATTTTTTTGCAAGGAAACGAAGGGCCTCCGGATAGCTAAACTTCTCTTGTTCCATCAGGAAGCTCACCACATTGCCTCCCTTGCCGGAACTGAAGCACTTATAAATACCCTTAGAAGGCACTACGTAAAACGAGGGCGTTTTCTCATTGGTGAAAGGGCTTAGGCCACGAAAATTCTTACCCGCCCTTTTTAGATGGACAAAATCGCCAATCACCTCCTCGATAATGGCTACATCAAATATTCGGTCTATGGTATCTTTCGAAATCATCCAGAAGTTTCCGACTAAAATCAAATTTACGGCAGTGCGGCGAATATTGATGCACACGTACAATGAGAATCGAATCGCAAGGCGACTGTTAATATGTCCGGGTGAACCCGGAAAGTCTACCCGGGAAATCTTAGCACCTTTGTAGCGATGGATAGTGTTGTTTCCGTTGCAGACCTGCGCATCTCCTTTACTTCGAACGGAATAGAAACCGAAGTCGTAAAAGGGGTGAGTTTTAACATTAACAGGGGCGAATGCTTGGCCCTTGTGGGAGAATCAGGATCAGGAAAATCCCTCAGCGCCTTTGCCTTACTTGGGCTGCTTCCTTCAACCGCTAAGGTATCTGCTAAAAGTATGCAGCTCTGTGATTCGGACAGTTGCATCGCATTGGGCGGCTTGGATGAAACGGGATGGAGAAAACTTAGAGGGCGCAAAATCGCCATGATATTTCAGGAGCCCATGTCCAGCCTGAATCCGGTTATGACTTGCGGTGAGCAGGTTTCCGAAGCGCTAATTTTTGGCGAAGGATATGCGCCACGGGCAGCTAGGCAAAAAACCCTTGAGTTATTCGCTGAAGTAAAGCTTCCCGACATAGAAAGAGCGTACCACAGCTACCCCCACCAACTTTCTGGTGGACAGCGCCAACGAGTGGTTATTGCTATGGCGCTAAGTTGCAATCCTGTTTTGCTTATAGCAGATGAGCCTACCACTGCGCTAGATGTAACAGTTCAGAAATCCATTCTCGATTTATTAAAAGAACTGCAACATATGAGAGGCATGTCCATGCTTTTCATAAGTCATGACTTAAATGTGGTTGCCGGCATAGCACAACATATTTTGGTTATGTACAGGGGAGCGGTGATTGAAGCGGGCACCGCCCCGGATATTCTGAGTAAACCAAAGGATCCCTACACCTTAGGGCTACTATCATGCCGCCCTTCCTATGCTACAAAGGGGAAGCGGCTGTTAACGGTGGACGATGTTATTGCAGGCTACAGCAGTCCTTTACAGCAAGCAACATCGGAATTTTCCGGAACGGGTTCAACCGGAGATGTTCTGCTCAGCATCCAAGGACTTAACGTTCATTACCGCCGGAGTGGTATAAAAGAGACGTTTCATGCGCTAAAGAATATTACTATTAAGGTATACCAAGGAGAAACCCTCGGACTCGTGGGTGAGTCGGGCTGTGGCAAGTCTACCCTCAGCCGGGCTATTTTGCGGCTTATTCCCACCAGTGGAGGAAAAATGGTTTTTAATGGGCAGGAGATTCATTCGTTGGTCAGTTCCCAATTCAAGCCGTTCAGAAAGAAAATGCAGTTGGTATTTCAAGATCCATATTCATCGTTGAACCCCCGAATACGAGCGGGAGACGCCGTTATGGAGGTCATGTTTGTCCATGGTGTTGGAAATTCGGAACGCGAAAGGAAAGAATTGGCGCTTCAATTACTGAAAGACGTTGGCCTGAATGAGACCTTTTTTTATCGCTACCCGTCCGGAATGAGCGGAGGACAGCGGCAACGATTGGTTATTGCCCGGGCTCTTGCCCCAGGCCCGGACCTGCTGATTTGCGACGAGTCTGTGGCGGCACTGGACGTTTCTATTCAGGCACAGGTACTTAATCTTTTAAACTCTCTGAAAGAACGAATGGGACTAACCATGATATTCATTTCTCACGATCTGTCGGTCATTGCACATATGTGCGACCACATCGCGGTTATGAAATTAGGTGAGATTGTGGAATATGAAACCACGGAAAGTATAATTGAGCGGCCACAGCATCCATACACCAGGCAGCTGCTTTCCGGAAGCGGTATTTATAACTCATAGAAATTCATAACCAGAACTTTCGATAACTGCCTTACGAGAATCGTCTTGGGCAAGGACTCCAACTTCCCTTTCTTCGGGTGAGGTGCGGAATGATCCACGCATTATTATGTCCGAAGACCCCTATGATTGATGTTGCTACTCAATTTTTGCTCTCTCCCAATTCCGACTAACAAAAAAAAGCCGGAGACCCTAAAGGCCTCCGGCTTCACAGCTAATTTATGGTTCAGGTCAAATATCTTACTTCGTGAACTTGAAAGAATGAATTACTTCACCGTTCTGCGTAAGGTTAAATATGTACATGCCGCTGGCCATGTTTGTCGTTGATATATCCAAGCGATGATTGTCGGATGTTTGGCCGCGGAATATCGCGCTGCCCTTAAGATCAAACACTTCGGCAATGCTTCCTTCCGCAAACGGAAGAGAACTGATGATGCTTATACGGCTGTCTCCATTTTCAACCCTGTAAGAAGCCGCTTCTGCTTCCAATACGCCTTCTTTGATTACAATCATTTCCACTTCCTCCATGCAAACACCATTAGAAATTGCAAGCGACGCCTTGATGGCCGTATTGGCACCCTCAAAAAGAACCTCTGGATGCTGCTCATAGCTGCTCCTTCCGTTGTCAAAATGCCACACGAAGGAGTCGTTTTCATTCGCTACGCAGTGGAAGGTTACTAAGGTTCCCTGCTGCTCTGCACTGGCAGTGTAGGACACTTCGGAATCGATCGCCAACGAATCGGCAAGATTTACTTCGAACTCTTCATGGAAGCAGTCTCCCAACAATTCCACGGTGTACATGCCAGCATTCAAGCTCTGCAACGCAATATCGCCCTCGCCGTTAGCAAAGAAACTTCTTTCTTCACTACGTACACTCCAGTAAATATCCTGGTTTTCGGCATCCATTAGTATTTTTCCATCACCTGAGTTATTGCATTTGTCGGCGGAAACAGTTACCGCAGGCATTACGCCCTCTCCGCCTTCCACTACGGCCGCAATAGTCAACTCTTTGCAAGCAGCAACATCGCTTTGCAAAACGAGGTAATACGTGCCTGGCAATAGGTTTTCTTTAATCAATATACGATCATCACTTGCGCCAGACGACAACAAGGTGTTTACTTCGTTATACCAGCTATAGTTATACATTCCGGGCATTGCGATAGATGCTTCAATTTTCCCGTTGGGAGAGGTAATGCACGCTGCGTTTGTAACAAGCACCTCTGCAATCGGAGTAGCATTGATGCGGAAGCGCTCGCCTTCGTAAGACTCGTCAATTACGAAAGGTATTTCTATGCCTTTTTCAATCGCTACCGATTCGAGCGTAACCAAGTCCGTTAGCTGTAAACACCATCCTTGGGGAAAAGAGGCCAGATCATCTACGCGGAGGCTATATTCTCCTGGTTCCGCTTTTACGAAAATCCCTGCAACTATTTCCTCATTACGATTTGGCCTGCTGTCGATGCTGAATTTTGTTCCTTCACTATTTACAAGGGCAATCTGAACCGTATTTCCTGAGGGAGCGATTAACTTCCGAGCATCCGCCGCGTCATACCCGATTTCAGCGTCTTCGGATAAACGTAAAAATGCCTTATCTCTTTTGGATTCCGTACCTGCAGAGAATTCTATCACCGGAACATCTGTGGCATTCCTGTAAATAGAGAGTCCTGCATGCTCAACCGCTTTAATTTGCTCATTAAAACTAAGAGCTGTTTCGAAATTAGTCTGAACAAAGAAAGGCTGGAAAGGCGCCGGATACCGTGAGGCTTCCCCTATGCCGGTAAATGCCTGATATACATCATACGTCTGTTCTTCTCCGTTCCAGAAGTAGTATGTTACATTCGGACTTCCGGAAACGGAAGGGAAAGAGGCCTGGGTTAGGGCATTTAAATCTATCGGAGCGGGATATACGTTGTACACGAAATTCCAGCCATCTCCATCAGGATTGCCCGTGTTAGTGTGGTGCAATGGGATGTTTACATTGCCTTTCCTAAGCGGGCCTGCAGCATCGATAGTAATGGCATCACCGAATTCGTAAAGGAAATATGCTTTTTCTGTGGATAATCCATCTGTAATTGCCTGAGCTCCAACATACCCTTGTTCCCATGCCCCGGGTACAGCTTCGTCGTATGTAAGTACGTTGTTAAAATTAGCAAGGGGGAATTCAGCTCCGGCAAAGCCCGTGGTTATAATATCATCGTCCAAATCTGCTATAGTAAGACCAGCACATGGAGCGCCAATATTTACCCACCCCTGTGCCAGTGCAGAAGGCTGAAGATATAATTGGTAATTCAAATTACCTATTACATCAGCCCCGGTAGCAAGAGGTCCCACATAGCCGGTATAAGTTTCATTTCCGGCGAGCGTAACCAAACCATTTACCTGCAGATCCCCGGCAAGAGGTTCTAAAAGGTGTAACACTTCAACAGGAGTTTCTACACTTACTTCATCGGAATTGTTGATTGATAAACGATGGAAGGAAAATGGCGAAGTGCCACCAATTACTTGCGCTCCCGTTCCAACAGCGGCCATAGAGGCGTTGCCCGGAATAAATACGCCGTTATTTGTTAAGTCTCCGGCAAAAGACAATGCACTCGCAGAAGTTCCACCATCCAATGTGGCTCCGGCTTCAATAATTAAATCATCAGCTTCTACCGTGTTGTTCACTACAATTGTATGCCCGCTCTGAATTACAACACCAATGAAGGAATTAAAATCTGCGAATTGACCAATTGCGGCATCCGGATTTCTGCTCCAAACGGCATCGGCGGAATTTCCGGAAGCAACACTATACCAGGTATTGGCAGCGCCACAGCGCTCAATGCTGATATCGTCTAATACAAACGCTTCCTCTGCTCCCCCGGAGGTATGATGCAAGGCTACCCCGAAGTATTTACCGCCGGAATGCGTAAGATCCATAACCGGTGTTGCCCTTACATTAAACATTCTATCAAATCCACCATCCATATCATAGCGCAGCATCCAAAAACCCTGGTTGTCCTTTACTACCTCAACACCAAGCCTGCCGTTTGGCATAACATCCAACTTACCACACATTAATGTGCTAACAGGTGTGCCGTTGGTTATTCTGTAGAGGCAAATTTGGTCATTCGTTGCTCCGAAATTCAAACCGATGGCGTAGCCATTCAGCCCGGCAGCGCTAAGGTCTGACTTATCAGAAACAAGATATATCATAAATTTATCATCGTTATCGGGATCCCAGCTTCCCAACGCAAGTTCCATCTTCCAAAACACACAGTTTTCTGCGAGAGGTAAATATCCCATATCTGAAACTACGCGGGAAATAGCTCCACCTTGCGAAACATGATTTAAACCGGCGCTCCCGTTAATTCCCGGTGAAGACGCTGCCCAACTTCCCGCTGGAGATGCTGTCCATGCTCCCAAGCCGGTCTCAAAAGACTCACTCAAGAGCTCATATTCATCAAACCCTTCGCTGCCACAAACAGTACAACCGAAATCGTTAGAATTGGCCTCTCCGGGAGTCCCTCCATCCACATAGCTGGATTGCCAATTGGCAGGGTAATAGTTTCCTGTGCCGAGATCCAGAACTTCCATAGAAGCGCATAATCCATTCGCCGCAAGCGGCCAGGGAGCAACTGATCCGTATTTCACATAATCCATAACAGTTCCGAAGGAATTCCGGACTGTGATTTCTTCGCCTGCATTAGAAAGGTCGTTGTCGGACAAATCTGCTTTAAAAACACGAGAAGATAAATTACTGTAATAGGCGTCGCTGCGAGCAATGACAATATATTCATAAGGCAGCATGGTGAAGCCTGCAGGGAACGTATACTTAAGTCCCGATAGTATCCATCCTGACATAGTCAAGCTTACTCCCCTTGGATTATACAATTCAATAAAATCTGCGGCATTTCCACCTAGTTCTACACACGGCGTATGATGGATTTCTGATATAATAATCCTGGGCGAAGTATAGGCGCAAGAACCATCTTCAATGGTCGCTGTAGCGACATAATTGGTTGCGCTTAAATCGGTGCAACCATAGCAGGAATAATCACAACTTCCATCTTCAAAAGTCGCGTTTTCATTATAGTTACAAGCATCTGTATACGTACATCCGGGTATGTATAGTTCCCCACAATAAACATCTGCCTCCAATGGCAGGTACAATCCATCGGAACAAGATGAGGTTGCATTGCTAACAATACGAATGGTTAGAAATTCCTGAGTCGATTGTATCGCCGCGCCGGCAATATTTCCGGATCCCTGATAAATCATAGGCGCTGAAGTAGTGGGTCCGTCGTAAACCGCGACATAATCGCAACAGCTTTGAAATTCACCGGATTTGAAAAATATGGCTACCCTATCAGAAATGTTCTCGGAGCGGTATGTCCAAACCGTGTTTTCTGATGCGGCATAACAATGCGAAATAGCGGCGCTTGGCAAAGGGCAATCAGGTATAATGCATGTGCCATTGTCCACATCGGCCTCCGGATTGAAGTTTAATGCACTTTCATTGGTACAGCCTGGAATTTCATTCCATGAAGAAACAAATTGAAACTGGTCAAATTCAACCGCAGTGCAGGTGCTGGAAATATTCGTGTGCAAAGCAACCAACCCAAAGTAACCGAAAGCTCCGGGAACGTAAGTATTATCTGTAACCGATCCCTGAAAAACGGTAGACTCTGTTTGAGGACATCGCCAGAAATTTACACCGCCTCCATTGGCCACGGGTAAAGCAGACGTGTATAGATTCCAACTTCCTGCAGCCGAGCGGGTTACCCGAACAGTAAAGGATATATCGGTAAGATTGTTAGGAATACTGCCAGAAGAAGTTAGTATGGGCACACCAACATTGTTAGTTACCTTTTCCAAAACGATCTCATCTCCGCCGCTGTTATCGCCTATTTTGAGCCTGTATCCATCTATGTTGCTGCTTACCAGATTGCTTAAATTGCCATAAAGCCATATATAAACCGGGGTAGTCCCAGTGTAACTCATATCGCGCCGACCGAGAATAAAACTCCAATCCTGCGCATCGCGCATGGGAGTTAACGCGGTTGCCAAATACTTCTTTCCACTAATGGTGGGTGCATTTAAGCGAAGCGTTTTCGTGTTAAAATCCGAGAATGACGGACCAGAAGACGCCTGAGGGATAATTAGCCAACTGGTAGTATTACCTGTCCAAGCCGGACCGGCTGAAAAATTCCCATCGCTAAAAGAATCCGTTGCATCATATTCGAATACGCCGGTGTGATACATACCCGAACGGTTATCGCGAATTACCTCGGAGCAGGTACCAATGGCAAAATTCTGATACGCAACTTCCCAATATACCTGCACAGTGTAAAATCCGGGGTTCAAGCCGGCTAAAAGATTTTCTGAGCCAAGAAATGACCAATAATCTGCCCCGCCAAGGGTGTAGGCATACGACAAATCAACTGCTTCAAAAGCAGCTGCCGCGTTGCAACTCTGCTGAACACGATAATACATTTTGGCAGAGCAAATCTCCTCTCCCGGATTTTTAGAAACCGCCAAAAATGCCCCTGAAAGAGACAGCGTATTTCCGCTGGCAACCTTACCAATCAAACCATTTTGGAGAACAGGATGCATTTCGGGATTGTACCCGCCCCCCATAGTTTTTGACAACGCATTTTGATTAAACCTTACTGATGTACTGACAAAATCCGCGGAGATTCCCTCCTGCACTGCCAAAACCAGAAGCAAGCCCGTCGACAATAGCCATTTCACACTGAGTTTCATGATAGCTTTAATTAATGTTTCACACTCTTGTTACGATG
>Ga0315906_10003914_pt1 | contig 19476 bp, 20 predicted proteins | sample LakEriMetagenome_4_FD_203526 | JGI IMG/M metagenome (GOLD analysis project Ga0315906, IMG submission 203526) | Freshwater fungal communities from buoy surface, Lake Erie, Ohio, United States - Buoy 2 MA122 | ecosystem: Environmental > Aquatic > Freshwater > Lake > Lake biofilm | place: USA... | reverse complement strand
ACTACAAAAACAAATATTGGAACAGAAAGACATATAACTAATCTGGGGGTATAATATTAGGTATGGCAACATCATTCCCAACTAGTATAGATGAACTTGTAAATCCTCAAGGTACGGATTCTGTCAAGGAAGTTTCGCATGCCGCCCAGCATTCCAATGCAAATGATGCTATTGAGGCCCTTGAGCAAAAAGTTGGTGTTAACAATTCAACAGATGTTAATTCCTTAGACTATAAAGTAAAACAACTAGAATTAAATTTTCAAGACCCAGAAGAGATTAAAGATCTTGCTGCAGGTCTGTTAAATCATACTGACCATCAAAATATAACTGCTACATGGAATCAAGTAGCAGATAGAATTGTTTTAAATGTTTCCCAGGTGCCAGCAGCAGGATATGCAGAACAAGTTAAACACATAGTAAAAGCTGGACAGGCATTAAATATAGGACAACCAGTTTACGTTTCAGGATCAACTGGAACAAATATGATAGTTACTGCAGCTTCGTATTCTGCAGAGTCTACATCTTCTAAAACTTTAGGGTTAATGGGACAAACCCTTGCTTTAAATGATTCTGGATTTGTTGTTTCAGAAGGATTATTGCCAAATTTAGATACGTCTACTGCAACGGCGGGAGATCCAGTATGGCTTGGAGCAAATGGAACACTTATATATGGTCTTGTTAATAAGCCTGCAGCGCCAAATCATCTTGTATTTATTGGAATTGTAACCAGAGTACATGGTGAAAATGGTGAAATATTTGTTAAGGTTCAAAATGGATTTGAGCTACAAGAGTTACATAATGTAAAAATAACAGCTCCAGCAACAGGAGAAGTTTTAATATATAACGCCACAACTGGTCTGTGGACAAACACAGACACAATGGCATCAAAAATATACGTCGATACAGCAGTATCTGGATTAAGCAATACATCTGCAGCAACATATATACCACTTAATTTAATGGGAGCGGTAGATGGCGTAGCAGAACTTGATGAAAATGGATTTGTGCCACAGTCGCAATTAGACATTGATGAAAGAATTCAAGACAAAGCTGCAAAGTTAATAACAGATGGAACCCACTATAATATTACAGTTGCTTATGATGATGTAGCAGCAAAACTTAATTTAACAGCAACATATGACCAAGCAGAAACCATATCTGCAATTGCCACAGCCTTAACTGCGGGAACTGGCATAACTAAAACATCTTCATCAACACCTCCAAATTATAGAGGCGAATACGGCAATGGCGAATACTATGCATTAAATGATGTTGTAATTATTCCAGAAGGAAGCCCATACGGAATAGTTGGTTCATACTTTATAAGATCTGGCAATCCAGGAAATCCAGGGTATCCGCCAGAACCAGGCGGAGCCACAAATGGTTCTTGGACACTTTATACTTTTTCACAAACAATAACAATAGGCGTAGATACAAACTCTATTGCTACACAGTCTTATGTTAATACAGCAATAGCTAATCTTGTAGATGGAGCCCCAGCCCTCCTAGATACGCTAAACGAAATAGCGGCAGCCATAGGGGATGATGCAAATTTTGTAACAACAATAACAACCGCTTTATCGACCAAGTTAAATATAGATACTGCAGCATCAACATACCTTGCTTTAGCAGATACTGATGAAAGAATTCAAGATGTTGTTGGCGGCATGGTATCTGGAAATACAGAGTCTACAGGTCTTGCAGTTACTTATGATGACCCAACGGGCAAATTAAATTTTGAAATAACTACAGCAAACCTTCCAGGATTTACAGAGGCTGCTCAAGACTCTGTAGCAAGCTTATTTACACACGCAGGGCACTCAAATGTTACCGCAACATATGACGATGTCTCAAATAGAATAAATCTTGCAGTCACAGCACAGCTTACACAAGAGCAGGCTCAGGACTATATTGCTCCGCTATTTACTCATGGGCTAAATCCAAATATTACAGCAACTTATGATGACGCAAATAACAATTTAATTTTAGAAACAATCATTCCTCCTTCAAAAGCAATTATGTCTGCATCCGCCCCTTTATCACCAGCAGACGGAGAATTTTGGTTTGATACAGATGAATTTAGAAGTGGAACAACAAGATCGCTTAAGGTATGGAATGCATTGTCTTCTACTTGGGAATATGTAGCAACAGATCTTTCTCTTTCAACAACAAATACATGGACATCTAAAAATACTTATACAAATGGTGTAATTATTGGATTAGATAATCCTCCTGCAGACCCAGTACACGGACAAATTTATTACAATAAGCCGCTAGACAAACTTAAAGTTTGGGACGGGTTGCTATGGCAAGATATTCAAGGATCAGGTGGCGGGGGCGGAGGCCTAACATTAATTCCTACAGACGTTACTGCACCGCCAAGCACATTCTTTGTTGGATTAATTGCTCCGCCAACAGGAGCTACAGCAAATGGAGATTTATGGATTGACGTAGACGATGTAGATACGCCATTTAATCAATTCTTCACTGGAGGAGTTGCCCCAGACCCTCAGCAATACGAATTTTGGGTTGACAATGTAGAGCCAATACAAGAATTAATTTACAGTGCTGACGAACCAATAACGCCCTCTTACGCAGGCGAGCTTTGGATAGACACAGATGAGTATGATGGAGCAATTGTTGAATTTGGCACAGAAGCTCCAAATCCAAGTAACGTTCAGCTATGGGTGGATTTAAATGAAAACGAAACCCCGACCTATTATAAAGATTTAACTTTTACTAATTATGCAACAATTGCTAATTTTCCAGCAAATGCTCCAAATGGATACATTGCTGCAGACGCAGCAACAGGACTTGCATATGTAAGAAGCCAAGGCCAATGGCTGGCCATTGTGACCTCTTCTAATATTAATAGCATTATTAGTTCTAATTCGACAGTTTTTGAAGATTTAAAAGCTCTAGCCTGGATGGGATTTGAATAACCATTCTGGTATACTTTACGTAGGAGGGGTATAAAAATATGTCACTAAAAAGATGGAACGGATCCTCATGGGTTACCGTTGCTGGCTCAAGACCAGGACCCCAAGGCGCAACTGGACCAACAGGCGCAGCCGCAACTATTTCTGTTGGAACAGTAACAACTGTTGCAGCAGGACAAGCAGCACAAATTACTAATGGCGGATCTTCAAGTGCTGCAATATTTAATTTTCAAATTCCTCAAGGACCAACTGGCCCAGCAGGAACTCCAGGAACACAAGGTTTAGCGGGACAAAGAGGTACATATACTTTTGTAGGAATTAATAATCCTACACCAAGTAATCCAGCAAATAAATTAGGTTTAGACACATATCTAAACACAACAACTGGAGATTACTTTCAGTATGACTCTAATACAACCAACTGGGTACTGCAAGGAAATTTAAAAGGACCCACTGGAACAGCGGGAGCTCAAGGAATAACAGGACCAACTGGTGCCACAGGACCAGCTGGAGAAACAGCAGTACAGAACGTAATTAATGAATTAAATTCTTGGAAAGCGGATCAGGTTTTAAATCTTGGTGTATACTATCCAAAGTATGAGTTCTTAACAAACATGTCACAGAATAATGCAACGCTATTAGCGACAAGCATGATATTTTAGGAGAAAAAAAATATGGCAAGAAAAATTGTAAATCTTACAGGAATTGGTTTTGTACCAGGAACGGGCACACTTACTCTTCCACAAATTATTCGTAGAGAAAAACTTTTATTAATTACTAATACGACAGCCAATAAGATTGTATACAATTTTGCTGACCCAGCACTTGGCCTTTATTCTCATACAATTGATCATGGCGGCGAATATGGAGATTCCACTCACTCAAAAACAATTCTTGTATTAAAATACAATACCGCAAACATGCTTCCAACAGATTCATGGCAGATTGTTTATGACACAGAAAACGAAAGATTTGAGCCAGCCGATTACATGGTTGACGCCGTAGGAAAACTTAGAACATCAAACCCTAAGTCTCTTATTGATACAGACTTCGAATACGGTATTCAGAACTCTAAGTGGGAAACACTTACGATGATTCAAAACTACCCAGGATTTTTTGGCAGATCTTCAGGAGGAAACGCTTTAGATGTTCAGTTAATTGAAGGAAATGGAGCTACCCCTGTTTCTACAGTAACTGTTTCATGTAATTCTCCTCACGGATTAAGCTCAGGAGATGTAATTTCAGTTCAAGAAACAACAAACGATCAAGCAGACGGAACATTTTTAGTCTTCCCTACTTCTGCAACAGCATTTACATATACAGCAAAAGGAATAGTATCAGGAAATATTCAAGACGGAACTTTAACATCTGTATATGGCGGAGGAATTTTTGATAATGCCCACATCATGGGAGGAGTTGTAGGACAGCTAGGATCATTTTCAGCAGTATCCGACCAGGCAACACCTTCAAGAATTACTATAGTTACGACAAAGCCACACGGGCTTCTTCCAGGAACACCAGTTCTTGTTACAAAAAAAGAAGGAAGCAACTTCTTTGGAAGCTTTTTTGTTGATACAGTGTCAACACCAAACTCAATGTCATTTATGGCAACATCTCAAATTAATAACCCAATTAACACAACAGATCAAGGGTTCTATGCAAAACCAGAAGGATATGTTAACCACCGACCAATGGACGGCGGAGTTATTATGTCTACAGGAAATAACGTTTGCGGAACACAGACAATGCGTCAGTCACGCAGATTTTTCCGCTATCAGTCAGGTAAGTCAATTCAATTCTCAACTGGCACAAAGTTTACCCCAACATTTGAGGTTGAGTATATTGCTGCATCAGGAACAGCACTAGGATCGCAGCAAATAACAGTAACTACCCTAGCGTCACATAACTTACAGCCAGGAGCTTTTGTTAAAATTGATGGAGCAGAGGTTTCAGGAGAATACAATCCATTTAATGGAATTCACTTAGTTACAGCAGTTACAGATTCTACAACATTTAAATACTCAGTTAATTTTACACAAGTCTTATCTGCAATTGATCAAATTCCAGGTGGAGTTAACGTGTTTGCAACCGCATATAAATGGAAAGGCGCATCAACAAGAGCTGGACTTTATTCTGAGCAAGATGGCTTTTTCTTTGAATACGATGGGCAAGGAATTTATGCTTGCCGCCAATGGTCAACACAGGAGCTAAGAGGAAACGTTCAGGTAATTAAATATAACTCAACAGTTACTGGAACAAACACAATTTTTAGAAAGCAGTTGGTATCAGGAGATAAGATTGTAATTCGTGGACAATCATATAGAGTTCTTCAAATTGCATCAGATACATCTTTAACTATTGCCCCAGCATATCGTGGAGCTTCTCAATCAAGCGTTAAATTCCGTAAGACACAAATTATTAAAGTGCCACAGTCACACTGGAATCTTGACAAATTTGATGGAACTGGTCCTTCAGGGCACTTATTTGATCCATCAAAGATGCAGATGACATATATTGATTACTCATGGTATGGAGCAGGAACAATTAGGTATGGCTTTAGAGGCCAAGCTGGTAAGATTACTTGGTGCCATGAAATTTCTAATAATAATACTAACGTTCAAGCTTATCAGAGATCAGGTAACTTGCCTGCTCGTTACGAAGCAATTAATGAGCCAACAAAATTCTCTAAGCTAGTTGCGGGAGGAACATCAGTAAGAGGATCAGATTTACTTCCACAAGATACAGTGCTATATGTCGATAACGTAGACTACTGGCCATCAGATGGATATATTAGAATTTCAGATGAAAACTATTGTGAAATTGCAAAGTACACATCAATTGGTGCATATAGCAATCAGGCAAAAGGATATGCTATGAATCTTATCCGCAGACAGCCTTATGTAACATATTATGGCGGACAAGCTTACAATTTAAATGGTACATACACAGCAGCAACATTTAGACCAGACTCAACAATTCCAGGCGGAGCAGGATCTGCACAAGTTTCAATTCAAGTAATTTCTCAAGAATGTGCTCCAGTTATGTCACACTGGGGATCTTCAGTTATTATGGACGGAGGCTTTGACGACGACGCATCCTTCATCTTTACCGCAGGTATGCAGAGATATCTGCAGGTCGGTGGATCTGGATCGGTTTCAGCAACAATTGTTTCACGTTCAAGAACATCAGGAGTTGCAACACTTACAACATCTGCACCTCACTCATTACTTGCAGGATATAATGCAACAATTTCAGGGGTAGATGATGTTTCAAGAATTACATACAAGAGATTGCAAGCAAACATAGCAGAGCTTACAACTTCTGTTGCACACAAACATAGAACAGGACAAGTTGTAGTTATTACAGGAGTAGATTCAGTGTTTAATGGAACATGGACTATAACAGGCACAACAAATACAACAATTTTGTTTAGTAGAACTTCAGTAAACATTCCTTTCCAGGCAGTAGGTTCTACAGGACAGGCAGTGACTTCAAGCTACTTTAATGGAACATTTTTGATATCAAACGTAACAGGAAATACAATTCAATATGCATTATCACAGCCAGACGAAGCATCTTCTTCGGTAAGTCCAAACGGAGGTGTAGTTCAAACATTCGGTGCAACTCAGCAGGCACGTCCTCTAATTTCTCTTAGAGTAGCACCTTCAGCAGATAACGGAACTGGTCGTAACTTCGGTCTTCGTGAATTGATGAATACAATGCAGTTAAAATTGTTTAATATTAACGTTCTTGCACAAGGACAGTTTTTGATTGAAGGAATTTTAAATGCACAGTCACTTAACGGTGTTGATATTCCAAATGCATGGGCTGTAAACAGAGTGGGATCGGGCTCACTTGCACAGATTATTTATCATGATGGAACAGGACAACCAGGATCCCCAGTTCTTTCTCCTACAAACACTATTTCTGGAGGAGACCGAGTATTTGCTTTCTATACAGATAACGGTGGTGGTACAAACTACTCAGTTACTCGTGTAGATCTTACAAAAGCTAGAGACCTTGGAAACTCAATTTTGAATGGAGACGGAAGCGTGGCAGCACCAGGATTCCCTAATGCCCCAGACATTTTGACAATTCTAGCAACAAATCTAGGTTCATCAGCGGCTAACATTTCAGCAACGCTATCATGGACAGAAGCGCAGGCCTAAAAAATGCCAGATTACTCATCATTATCATCGCAGATCACACAGTTTAAAACTGCCGCATCAGCTCTTATGACGAGTGGCACATTAAGCCCAAACGATTTGCAACTTGTTGGAGCGTCTTTAAATGCAATAGCTAACACGTTGGGTGTTGCAGACATTAACAATGCAGTAGTTGATGGGGTTGCAACAATCAACTCAACCAAAGATGCAGCAATTACAGCATTTAACTCAGGAACAAACGGACAAAGATTAACAGATGCTGAGTCAGATATATCTGTACTTGAAGGTAAAGTTACAAATATTGAAGGTTTTGTTTCAACAAATTCTGTTCAATATTCAACCCTTCAGTCAACAGTTTCAGCGCTACAGACATCAGTTTCTGGAGTTCCGTCGGCATGGATAACATCAGACACAAGTTTTACAGCAACAAACGGACAAAGAGTTTTTGTTACCACAGCGGGCATTACAATAACCTTACCGCTAGGACCAAGCTTAGGTTTTACAGTTAGATTAGTAGATGCAACTACAGGAACAGTAAGCACATCAAGCCCAGCATTTACCGTTGCAAGAAATGGCGAAAGAATACAAGGTCTGCAAGAAAATTTAGTTGTAAACATAAAAAATTCAGCGGTTGAACTAGTATATGTAAATGCAACAAGAGGGTGGGTACTAGCATAATGGCAAATTTAAGTGATCTTCAAGCAGCAATAATTCCACAAACTTTAACCTTGTCGGGGTATAGAACAGGTAGGCTAGACCTAGGAACTAGAAGCGGAACTGTAGATTTAGATCTATCAGCAGCAAATGATTTTACTTGTGCTCTTAATGGAACCACAACATTTAATATTACAAATACACCTTCGTCTGGAGTAGTAAGCTTTTCTTTACAACTAACTGGTGGGGGAAGCTATACAACAACATTTACAAATGCAAAGTATCCAAGTGCATCTGCTCCAGCTTTAACAAGCGGCGGAATTGATATTATAACATTTGTTACCTATGACAATGGAACAAACTGGCGAGGCACACTAACAATGAAGGACTCAAGATAATGTACGCACAAATTATAATCGGTAAAGTTGAAAGATTAGCCTCGGAGCAAGAATTAAGAGAGCTTTATCCATCTACACATTTCCCATCACCTCTTTTGCAAGAACACCTTGATGGATTTGATGATTGGTATGTTGTAGAAGACGCAGAATCTATGCCAGATTTTGATACTAAATCTCAAAAATTAGAATTTGTAAGAGAATTGGATTCTGATAAGGGTATAGTTGTAGGAAAATATAATGTTTTAGAGTTAACTCCAGAAGAAATAAACGATGTAGTTGAAACAAAATGGTCAAATATTAGGTATCATAGAGACAATGCTATTAGCTCAACAGACTACTTAGTTCTTCCAGATGTTTTTAATTCTTTTGATTCTGCAGATAAAGAAAAAATACTTTCATATAGATTGGCCTTAAGAAATATTACAAATCAAGCCGACCCGTTTAATATAGTATGGCCAGATCTAGATATTGAGTCAATTACATTAAAATATAATCCAGGAGCATAAATGCCATTTCCACAGAGCAGATACATGGGTGGATCAGGAGGACCAGCCTCTTTCTTATTAAGACAAGTTATTACAACTGGATTTGTGATTGCTGGATACAGAAACAGCCAGCCTTGGCAAAGTGTTAACAAAGTTACTCATTCTACAGATACAACAATAGACTTAGGAAACAAACTGCCAAATTCGACGGCCTACCCTGGAGGAATGGCTGACGACACCTATGCTTGGGTTTTAAAGGCTAATAATGGTGTAGGGGGAAACTCAAGCAACGTAAATGTTTTTAATATGAGAACAGAGCAGGGTTACGGTGGGCCATCTGCTCCTTATAACGTAGGAAACTCAGGAACAATTATGCACCAAGAGCAAACTCGTGCTTACGGAGCTCCAGCAGACGGAAATAACGCAATCATGAGATTTCAATTTTCAACTCAAAGCTGGCTAAGCAGTATTGGAAAAGCTTGCGGCAACAGCGGACAAACAATGTCCGCAATCTATCACGAATTTAAAGGTTTTCATTATGGAGACGACAATGGTGTAAAATTAACTTTTGCAACCGAAGCTCAAGCATGTTCCCCATGTAACGGGGTGCACGGCCAACAAAAGGGAATTTCTTCAAAATTAAATTACTTATATGCAGGAAACGAAGGAAACTACGCTGGCGGATACAATTTGAGAAGATTTAGTGTTGCTACTGAAAGCAACGTAGGTAACGTGTCTAAGCCAATTGGAAACTCTGGAGAAGAAAATATGGACATGGGGCAGGCTCATCAGTATATGATTGGAATGTATAATGGAGAGCAGAATAACCGTGCATGGAGATTTAATTACGCAACAGACAGTGGGTATGAAGGCGGCGGCGGAATGCAATCAAAAGGAGTTCCAGGAAGAAGTTCTGGATACTCATCACATCGATCTTAATAGATAGGTAAAAAAATGAGATATACAAACGATATAACATCGGATGTTTCTGGCTATACTAAAGCACAGCAAGAAATCTTGCAATATGCCGCAAATAGACATTGGGGCGTTCCTATTTTTAAAATAGACAACTTTGTTGCAGGAGCACAATTTACCCCATTTGGAAAAATTAGACAACTGCTTTTAGAGCTAGGGTCAAGAGAAAATTTAATTGTAGATCAAGAACTTAAAATAGAAAGAATTAGGCTTGAGATAAACTTAGAAGAAGAATTGATGTCTCAAGAAACATCACCTGCAAAAACTAAACTTCATGAGTTAAATATAAAAGAAAAACAAAGAGTTTTAAATAACCAAAAAATAACACTTAGCCTGTTGTATGAAGAAAGAGACAAACACATGATGCTAATTGATAGGTTTAACGAATCCGAAGAAGGAATGCTACCAGATGGCAGAAGGCTCATAGACATTATGGGGGATCATGAAGAAGAAGAAAGATTAGAAGAAGAGCTGTGGGGAATTAGACTGGGAGCTCAAGCAGCCTATGACTTAATGTTTTACGGAAGGGTGAATGGCGGAAACATGGAAGCAATAGATCAGCTGCCTCCTAAAGTAAAAGAAATAGCATTAAATCATGCTGTTCAAAAAGCAATAGAAACAAACACTAAATTAGATAATCTTCAAATTGAAATTAAAAATAAACTAGAATTAGAATCTGCACCAAACCTTTGGGAGCAAATTGAGTGATATATTTTCTTTATAACGTTGAAGACAAAAAGCCATACATAAAAGAAATAGGAGACTGTTCTGGAATCCTAGTCGGTTGTGTTGAAGAGCATATGCTTCCGTATATCATAATGCCAACATGTATTGTTGTCCCTGAAAAGGTAGCGCTAGCCTGGAAATTTGCAAATAAATATAAAGGAGAAATAAGCGTAAGAGAAGACACCCCCTCTTACGAACAACTAGATAAATCTAGTTTAGTTTTTATTCCTGAAGGTCCAAGGGGCCCAAAATATAAATACTATTTAACAGAAGATGACAAAAAAAACGCATTGCTTATAAATCAAGCCTTGATGTATTTTATGCTTGACAAATATTATTATAATAAAATAAATATATCTAAATCAACCCCTAAAATTTTTAATTCTGAAGAGTCCGAATACAGCCTTATGAAAAAAAAGGCAGAAATAATATCAGAAATAAATGCTTGTCAAAACTGGGTAGAAAGTGGTATACTACTAAGTAATAGATTTGGCATAATGCTTAATCCAGACGATACAACCTATAAAATAGATCTGTAGAGGTTATGTTTAGCGTCCCCTTAAACCCTAAATTAAATGAAAAACAAAATCTTGAATTTGTTGATTTTTTAAAAAAACAAAAACAATATATATATGATTTTTATTTTACATGTCGAATACCCCCATTTACTCAAGACGCCATGGGAGACGTGTTTGTAGGCGAAAAAGAAGATTACGACTATCTAATTAACCTAGCGTTACATATACAGTCAGAAACTGGAATTATTGCCTCTGCTGTTTTTAATAATACAGAAGTCAGGCCTTCCCAGCAAAACCTGGATTTATTTATAGAGAGTTTTAGGCCTGTATATGAAGCAGGCATTAGGTCTGCCACCATTCCGCACACGCACTGGATGGCTACGGGACAAATTAAAAAAGCCTTTCCAGATCTTTTTGTAAAAAACACAATACTTAGAAACGTCTCGGAGCCAAGGGACATTGAAAAGCTAGCAAAGGCAGGGTTTGACTATATCAACCTAGACCGTGATTTAATGAGGGATCACGACAGGCTTAAACGCTTTAAAAAGGCTAAGCATCAATTTGGAGTAAAACTTTCTTTGCTTGCCAACGAAGGATGCTATGGCGGGTGCATAATGATGGATGAGCATTATCAATTTAATAACACCAGAACTGACGGACCTCAATATTTTAATGACCCTATAAGCAGAGTATCCTGCCCCAAATGGGACCACGAGGACTTTGCTGTTTCTTTAAAAACAGCCAACTTTCCTCCATGGAGAGAAGACTGGCAAGAATTTTTAGATGACCTGGGAATTGATGTAATAAAAATGCATGGAAGAGAGTCTTCGGTAAGACTTAAAGAAACTATGGATATTATTACAAGATACGCTAATAAAGAAGATATTCTTTTTGATAGCTTTAATGACTTTATTGAAGAAACTAATATGATTGATAAGCCAATAAACGTTTGGCGAAACAAAATAAAAAATTGTAAATTCGATTGTTGGGACTGTGGCTATTGTGATAAAATAATGGCTGTCAAATATGGAAACCATATTAATTCAAAAGTTGCTATTGTAGCAAAAGAATTAGTCGACTCTGTAAATAATCCAGTTCAAATTAATATTCCAGGACTAACATCAACTAGAGTTCAATCTTTAATTAATCAGCTTGCTAAGTCGTCCTCTAAATACCTCGAAATTGGGTCTTATCAGGGCGCTACAGCCGCTGCGGCACTAAGCGGTAATAACATACATGCATATTTCGTAGACACCTGGCAGGAGGCGCCACAGGCCTTAAGAGAGGGATGGGAAACACCAGAAACAAACTCATTAAAAGAATTTAAAAATAATATTAATCCATACAAAGGAAACAATAAAGTTTTTATATGTAATTCGGATATGCTTAAAGTAAATTTAGAAAATATATCAGATATAGATCTTTTCTTTTACGATGGCCCTCATGATTTTGAATCTACAAAAAATGCTGTTATGTATTATGCACCAGCACTTGCAAAACACTCTATTTTAATATTTGACGATGCAAATTGGTCTCAAGTAATTCAGGGGGCCTATAAGGGAATAGTTGATTTTGGCTTAAAAATATTGTATAGTAAGAAAATATTAAATTCAATTGAATCAGAAGCCGATTGGTGGAACGGCTTATACGTAGTAGTAGTAGAAAGGCAATAATATGAATATTACAACTAATTTAATTACAGACAACCAGCAGTATTTGCTCCTGTTGGCAACAGTTATGGCTCTTTCTTTTTGGGCTAAAAAAACTCAAGTATTTTTACCAATATATAAATTTATTGCTTCAAAAGTAAAATCTAAAAGAGCCGTGGTAGCCCTTATATCTTTGGTATCAGGGGTCCTACCAGTAAATGGGAGAGCATCAATATCAGCAGGAGCTCTAGACACAATTGCTCCTAACAACTCAAAGAAAAAAATATTTGGAATTATAGACTACCTCTCTACTCATCACTACTACTTTTGGTCTCCACTAGAAGCAACAGTACTTGTGCCCATGGCCGCATTAGGCATTTCTTATGCAGAATTTATGGGAAGAGTTTGGCCTCTTTTAGCGACGGCAGCAATTGTTATTATGTATTATATATTTAAGATTGTAAAAGAAGACGAAGTAGATATTAATATAAATAGATCAATTGAAAAGACTAGCTGGAAAGAAGATAGAAAACAAATTAAATCATATGCCACTACCCTTCTTTTTGTAAGTTTTGTTATCATATTGAGCAATATTGTAAAAGCAAACTTTGATCAAATTAATGGCTGGGTAAATTCAGCACACGAAAAAGACCTGCTGGTTGTTGTAGCTATGGCGGGATTTATTGCAAGTTTTGCACTGGGAAGTAGTGGAAAATTTGCAGGCTTTACAGCTTTGTCGGCAACAGTTTATGGAGTAGAATATTTGCCTCTATTTTTTGCAATAGACTATGCAGGCTATATGCTGTCTCCAACCCACAAGTGTTTGGTTATTACTAAGTCCTATTTTGACACCCCAATCAAAAAGCACTACGAGGCCATCCTGGCCCTAGTTGTGCCAGTTGTCCTGGTTGGAATATTGACTTATTTGACAATAGGATAGACCTGCCCCCGCTGGCTTCTAGAAGGCCAGTGGGGTATAATAATGTATAACAAGGATAGGGCGGAACACCAAGTAATAAAGAGATTATGATATAATTCATATAGGAGAAAACAATGCCAGATTATGCAAGTTTAACAGCACAAGTAGATCTTTTTAAAACTAAGGTTTCAGCACTTAGCGGATCCACTCTGGGCGCACAAGAATTGGTTTACCTAGCAAAAGCAATCGAATCTATGGGAAATCTTTTGGGAGTCAACGATGTTTTGGCAGCTACAAATACAAAACTTAATGATATCTCAACTGCAGTAACTGGTGCAGTAACAACAGTAACATCTGCAGGAAGCACACAAGTAGCTGCGGTTGCAGCAGCAGGAGCAACGCAAGTAGCAGCTGTTGCTAATGAATTAAACAACTTTACAATCTATCAGAACATGGGAGTAATATAATATGCCAACAACAGTAAGCTTGCCAGCACGTTTTTATGCTGGAACATTAACAAATGCCGAAACAGGTGTTTGGACCGTACCAGCAGCAGAAACAGATGTAATCACATCTATAACAGCAATGAATATCACAACTCAAGCACAAACATTTAACGTAAAGATGGCAGGAGTTTTCTTGGCTTATCAAGTAAGCCTTCCACCACAAACTTTTATGACGCTTGACATTAAGCAAGTTCTTAACACAGCAGAAAGCATTCTGCTAACCGCAGGAAATAACAACGCAGTAACAATGTTTATTTCTGGCGTAAAAATAACAACATCTTGATTTAAAAACAACATATTGATTTAAAGGAGTAAAGTAATGTCACAGGTTTCCAATACATCTCAGTCGATCTACTTGCCTGGATTAAGCTCAACCATTAATGGTGCTATAACTGCAGGACTAAACGCTGGTATAACAGCAGAAGCAATTGCAGCAGGCGGAGTTAGCTCTATGTATCTTCCTAGAGAAACTAGAATTTATTCTTCTTCAAACTGGACAAGACCAGCAAACTCAGGGCCAGCAATTAAGCTAATTCTTGTTGGTGGCGGAGGTTCAGGCGGACACGGTGTTAGCTGGTCACACTCAGGTTCTGGCGGTGGCGGAGCTGGACAATTAATTGAAAGATGGTTAGACATTTCATCAGTTCCTATTGGAAATACAATAGCTGTAACAATTGGTCAAGGTGGTAACTCAGTTGGCGGTAACTCAAACGGTAACAACGGAGGAAACTCTTCATTTGGTGTTTCAGGAAATCCGTTTTATGTAATTGCATACGGCGGCGGCGGTGGAGGATATCCTTCAGGTACTGGAAACAGCGGAAACAATGGTTCTATGGGCGCAGGAATGAATAATGAAAACGGTGGTGGATCTGGCGGCGGCGGAGGATCAAACTACAACTGGCAATATGGAGCTGGCGGTGGCGGTGGCGGAGCTGCACAAGCTGGAGAAAATGCACAAAATACAACTGCATCAAACGGAACTGGTTCTTCTGGATATCCAGGAGGATTTGGTTGGGGGCCAGGAGCTTCTTCTGGAGGAACTGGAACAAATCATAGCTGGACTTCATGGATTGGAACTGGCGGAGGCGGCGGAGCTGGAATGTACGGAATTGCAGGCGGAGGCGGCGGCGGCGGCGGATCTGCAGGCGGAGGTTCATGCGGTGGCGGAGCTGGAGGACAAGTAGGATTCGGATACAATGGTGTATCAGCAAGAAATGGAACTGGTTCTGGCGGTGGCGGAAACGGACATACTGGAGATGGTTCTAGCGGTAGAGGAGGAGACGGTGTTGCCATTATTGAATGGTACATCAAGGCATAATTATGTTTAGAGACGTAGTATTTTTAAATGAAGATGGAACAGTATTCAATATTCTAAATGTAAGAAGTTTAGAGGCTATTCAAGATATGCCAGACTATAATAATAAAACATGGTTTGACTATACTGACTGGGAAGTAAAACCAGGACCTCAATCTACTTATAATTCAGAAACTCAAGAGTGGACACACTATAACCCTACAAAGCCTATGGCACCAGAAGATCTACCAAGACTTCATCCAATTGAAACTTCAGCAGAGGCAACTGATGTCCCATTGGCTTCAGATGCCGCAGTAGGAGAGGAATAATCATGGGTTACTGGGTACTTATTGAAAATGATGTTATTATAAACACTATAGTGGCAGACGAAGATTTTATTGCAGGTCATCCTGATTTGTCTCACTATGAAAGAGAAGATGTTTCAAATTATGAAATTGCTCCTTCAATTAACTGGAGAAAAGAAGATGGAAAATGGAAAGCTCCAAATACTGTTGTTCCAGAAAATTTACAACATAGAACTGCTCCAGAAACTTACGAAATAGAGGTAATATCATAATGGCAACATACGGAACAATTAATCAAATTTACGTACCAGGATTAGACACTCAAATACAAAGTGCAACAACCACACTAGCAACACAGGTTGCTGTGCCTTTAATTGCTGCAAACCTATCTGGATTCTATAATTCATACGAGGTATCAATTTTAAGCGGCGGAGTTTGGACAAGACCAGTAAATAGCGCTCCTTACATTGATGTAATTCTTGTAGGAGGCGGCGGAGGCGGCGGTTGCAGTAACGGTTCAACAAACCACGGAGGCGGCGGAGCAGGACAACTTTTAAGAAGAAAACTAGATATTTCATCTGTTGCAACAGGACAATCAATTCAGATTGGAATTGGAAATGGTGGAACGTGCAACAACCAAGGTGGAAACTCAACATTTGGAACATCAGGACAACCATTTTACATGGTTGCATACGGCGGAGGAACAACTACTGGTAATGGTCAGTCAGGTTCATGTGGACCTGGAGCAAACAATATTACTGGAATTGGCTCAGGCGGAGGGGGACAAGGACAATACCATAACTCATGGGGTTGTGGTGGTGGCGGCGGCGGAGCAGGCGGAGCTGGTAGAAAGCCTAATATTTGGTTTACAAGCTCTGGAGGATATTCTGGATACAGAGGTGGAAGTCCAGAGTCATCAGAGGGTTCATCAGGTGGTGCCCCAGGTGCAGCAAACGGTAACGATTCTGGAAATAGATCTCAAGGCGGAGAAGGTGGTCCAGGGTTATATGGACTTGCTGGAGGCGGCGGAGGTTCGGGAAGAGGCGTAGGTGGACCAGGTTCTGCTGGCGGAGGAGTTGGTCACGGAGATCACCTCGGAACTCCAAGAGCAGATGCAAGACCTAACTCAGGTTCTGGCGGCGGCGGAGGCGGCGGTAACACAGGTGGCTCAGGTATTTGTAAAATTACTTATTACCTTAAGTCATAATAATTAAGAAATAAAAGGAGAATAAAATGCCAGTATCAATGACACCACAGGCTGTAACACCATCTTTGTGGACATATACATATCTTCAAGCTCCAATAAATGGGCAAGGATATACATACTTTAATATTCCAGTTGAATATTCAGATAAAGGAACAATCAACGCTGGAGGAACAGCAACTTGCGATCTTTCAGCAGCAGGAGTTTTTAGAATTAATGCTAATGGAAACTTAACAGTTGTTTTTTCAAATTATCCATCTACAGCAAAAGCAGCATTTTGGCAAGTAGAAATTAAAGCTGGAGGCTCATATGCAATCACATGGCCTGGATCAATTAAGTGGGATGGTGGAGGAGCAGCAAACGTTGCACCACTTCTATCAACAAACACAACACTTCTAAACTTCTATACAAGAGACGGTGGAACAACCGTTTATGGCGGATACGCATTCGCTGATTTATTCGTTTAATAACTAATTTAAAAGGGGCAAAATGTACGCAATAGTTGAAAATAATAAGGTAGTTAGTGTTGGAGAACTGGCAATCCTATTCCCTGCTACCTCATTTCCATCTAATGGCGAATATGGAGATTTCTTTTTAGAGAATAATGTTAAAGAAGTAATTCAAGATATTGATTTTAATCCAAGCAATGAAAGACTGATTTTTTGTGACCCATACATAGATAATAATAAAGTTTATGTTGTAAAGAAGGAAACTCTTTCTGATGATTACAAAAAGCAAGAGCTTCTTGCACACATTGAATTTGAACTAATTTCAACAGAAGGATTAGATACTAAAGAAGATCTTTCTTCCGCTCACAAGCAAGCCTGGGCAAATTACAGAGACAAGCTAGAACTTTTAAAAGAATATTCAAGTATTTCAGAAATAACATGGCCAGAAAAGCCAGTTGTTTATGGTGGAACAGGAGATAATTAATTGCTACCTAATGCACGCTCAATGTTTCGTAGAGCAAGATTTACCACTGTTGGTCTTCGTCTTCATCTAGATGCTTCTCTTCCTGCCACATGTATTAGAGACGGATCTAATTTTGTTTCAGCATGGAATGATAAATCTGGAGCTGGAAGACATATGGTGCAGGCAACACAAGCAAACAAGCCTCAATTTTTAGCAACTGGCCTAGGCGGCCTTGGAGCATTACAATTTGATGGTTCAGATGACTTTATGACATTTTCCGATCAAACACTTGCTTATATTGCAGGAAAATCATTTACAATTATATATGTTGCCTCAAAGCCAGCAAACAATAACACATGGATTTTTGGTGGAACAAACACGGGAACTAGAACAAATTTATTTGCAGGAAACTTAACATCTAATACGCATAGAATTGGATTCTATAATGATGACCAGGGATCTATTGTTACTGCAGCAGCATCAGGAACTACAGAAATTTACACTTTAGTTTACGATTTAACAAATAATCAACGAACCGTAAGAAGAAATAGAGTAGAAGTCTCTCGTGCAGTCGCTGGAGGATCAGTTTCATCAATGACAGGACAGGCTATCGGCAGATATGTTTCCAGCTACGGAAATTTTAAAATTGGAGAATTTCTAATTTATGATAGAGCCTTACAGTTTGCTGAGTATGAAACTGTTGAAAAGGATCTAATGTCGAAATGGTCTATAATCTAAGGAGGGTTTAGTAAATGTCATATGCTCCAATTAGATTCGCTGGTCCTTCATTAATACCATCATATCCCGCAAAAATTTATACAGCAGTTTCTCCAATAATTATCAAAGAATTTACTGTAACTAACTTTAGCTCATCTACTCTTCCATTCAGCATATTTTTGCTTGGTGAAAATGGAGATCAAGTATTAAATCTTTATAATGTAAACAGATCAAGCCTTGACCCATATACTCTTTATGGAAATGTAAATGTACCAAATAATACAACTTTAAGACTAGAGCATTCTTTAATTTTGGCTGCAGGAGAATCAATTGCAGCTGTTACAACAACCCCAAACTGCTACTCACTAACCATATCTGGAGTAGATATGTCTGGAACTTTATCTGGCGGAACAGGTAGCGGAGGAACTACTGGTGCTACAGGAGCAGGTTATGCAGATGTCACATCTATTACCTCTGTTCAAGTAAGCAATGGATTAAAAGTATTTTATGTAAATAATAGCGGAGCTTATACAGCAGGACAAAGAGTTCGTGTTATTAATCCTTTAAATGTTTCAACATATGTAGAAGGTGTTATTACTCAAGTTGTAAAAAACGTAAGCATATCTGTAAGCGTTGATACAAAAAACGGATCTGGAACTCTGTCAGAGTGGACATTTGCCGTAGTTGGAAATCCAGGAACCCCTGGAGCCATAGGAGCAACAGGACCAACAGGCGCAGCAGGCGCAAACGGAACATCAGGTACAACGGGCCCAACAGGTGCCACAGGCGCAACGGGACAATCTTTACAATTGCAAGGAACAGTTGCATCCGTAGGAGACTTGCCAACATTAGGCGGCTTAGGTATGGTGTACCTAGTTTCATCTACAAATGAATTATATATTTGGAATGGTGTTGCATGGGTTAATGGAGGAAAATTTCAAGGTCCTACTGGACCAACAGGATCAACAGGTCCTACAGGTTCAACAGGATCAACAGGTCCCACTGGCGCAGCTGGAAGATCAATTAATATTAAAGGCACAAAAGCAGATGTTGCATCTTTACCTTCATCGGGAAATGTAAGTGGAGATTCATGGATTGTATTAACAGAT
>Ga0315906_10003912_pt1 | contig 19478 bp, 13 predicted proteins | sample LakEriMetagenome_4_FD_203526 | JGI IMG/M metagenome (GOLD analysis project Ga0315906, IMG submission 203526) | Freshwater fungal communities from buoy surface, Lake Erie, Ohio, United States - Buoy 2 MA122 | ecosystem: Environmental > Aquatic > Freshwater > Lake > Lake biofilm | place: USA... | reverse complement strand
AAGCTCCTCCGCATGTTCAAGTAAGCCTTCTACGCTGCCATATTGGTTAATGTATTTAATGGCCGTTTTCTCCCCAAAGCCCGGAATCCCGGGGATATTATCCACCTTGTCGCCCATCAATCCGAGTACATCAATAACCTTCCTCGGATGGTCAACTCCAAACTTTTCGCAAACTTCTGAAGGGCCCAGTACCTCGGAGGGATTGCCGAATCGTCCCGGCTTGAATATTAAAATGGTATCAGTTACCAACTGACCATAATCCTTATCGGGCGTCATCATATATGTGGTGAATCCAGCCGCTTGCGCTTTAATCGCCAGCGTACCAATAACATCGTCTGCTTCAAAGCCCTCTACCATTAATACTGGAATTCGGAAACCTTCGATAATCTTCATAATCGAGGGTATAGAAAGTCGGATGTCTTCCGGCATTTCTTCTCTATGCGCCTTGTATGCCGCAAATTCCTGGGATCGAAACGTTTCCTGCGGAGGATCGAAAACGACAGCGATATGACTGGGCTTCTCTTTTTCCAAAATTTCCAGAAGCGTATTGGTAAATCCAAAAGCGGCAGAGGTGTTTTGCCCTTTCGAGTTTATTCTTGGATTATTAATGAAAGCGTAGTACGCTCTGTATATCAACGCATAAGCGTCGAGAAGAAATAATTTCTTCCCTTCGATTGAAATCATGGGGCGATGTTTGGGCTGAAAGGTAGGAATTGCTGGAGCTTTTTAGGAAAAACTTCGCAGGCTACTCCTTCTTTTTTTTGTAAACAGGAACGGTGCTGCATGGTTCTCCAAACATCAGTGAATGAACTACAGGCCGCAATTTTCCAATCACTTTTACAAAGGCATGTGGAGAAACAGGCTTGTCGCTACAGCCTTTAACGACAACACGTTTTTCACGAAAATCTTCCGGATTGATAAAGGAAAGAGAACGCTCCCACAGTAGCATCTCAAGACTTTCCGGGTCTGAGAAAAAAACCTCCCGTGCAATTCCTGAAAGCTCTGAAGCGACCAACATATAAGCCCAAACAGGAATTATAGCTTCCGCACTGCAATAAATACCGACATATGCTCCGGTAAATATCGATTTGTCCATGGAATTTATTTGCTGCCGGAAGTCGCTCTCCCGAAGAGCCATTCCTTGCCACAAATTTTCCTTGAGATCGATAAATGCTCTTTCTCCCTCCGGATACCAATCACTAAGGTCTAAGGTGATGATTCCGCTATTGGCAACGCGATTGGTGATTTCTTCCATATCCTGTTGAGAGGTAAAGCGGCCAAATGATCTTGAGGGAACGCCGCTGTCAAATTAGGACTAAACCACCATCTTTTTTCTTCCCACAGCAAGTATTTCTTCTGCTAATGCTACCATAGCATCTTTGTCGAATCCACATTCCGCTTGCAATTGTTCAGGACTGCCATGCTCGATGAAGGCGTCGGGTATGCCTAGGCGCTTAACTTCGGCCTGATAGCCATGGTCTGCCATGAACTCAAGAATAGCACTTCCTATTCCCCCTTGAATGCATCCGTCTTCGACAGTAATTACTTTTTTGAACTTGCCGAAAACCTCATGAAGCATAATTTCATCCAGTGGTTTAGCGAAGCGCATATCGTACAGAGCAGCAGATATCCCTTTCGAATCGAGGATTTCGCAGGCAGAAAGGGCGTCATTTCCTAATGGTCCAAAGGTCAGAAATGCTACGTCTTCTCCGTTTCGAACTTTTCTTCCGGTGCCGACTTTAACCAGGCGCAGAGGCCGTTTCCAATCGGTCAAAACCCCTTCTCCGCGTGGGAATCGGATACAAAAGGGACCATGGTTGTCATGCTGAGCTGTGTACATTAAATTGCGCAGTTCTTCCTCGTTCATGGGGGAAGCTACAATCATGTTGGGAACACAGCGCATGTAGGCAATGTCGAGCGTGCCGTGGTGGGTCGGTCCATCTGCACCAACCAATCCGGCACGATCAAGGCAAAAGACAACATGTAACTTTTGTATGGCCACGTCGTGCACGACCTGGTCGTAGGCGCGTTGCATAAACGATGAATATATGTTGCAGAAGGGAATTAATCCCTGGGTAGCCATTCCTGCACTGAACGTTACCGCATGTTGTTCTGCAATACCGACATCAAAAGCCCTGTCCGGCATGGCTTCCATCATGAATTTAAGCGAACAACCGGTGGGCATAGCCGGTGTTACACCAACAATGTTCGGATTCTTTTCTGCCAGTTCTATGATGGTATGTCCAAAGACATCCTGGTATTTGGGTGGCTGAGGACTAGGCGGGGTTACTTTTATGATTTCGCCCGTTTCTTTGTTGAAGATCCCGGGAGCGTGCCATTTGGTTGGGGATCCTTTTTCAGCGGGTTCGTATCCTTTGCCCTTAACCGTAACACAATGGAGAATCTTCGGGCCAGGAATGTCTTTTAGGTCGCGCAATACCTTAACAAGGTATTTTACGTCATGACCATCAATTGGACCGAAATAGCGGAAGTTTAATGACTCGAATAAATTGCTTTGCTTAAGAAGCGCTGCTTTTATGCCATTTTCTATTTTTTGTACAATAGCTTGGGCATTCGGGCCAAATTTGCTCACTTTGCCAAGAAGATTCCATACATCTTCTTTTACTTTATTGTACGTGTGAGAGGTGGTAATGTCAGTCAAATACTCTTTCAGCGCCCCGACATTCGGGTCTATTGACATGCAATTATCGTTAAGAATAACCAGCATATTCGTGTCTTCTACCCCGCCGTGGTTAAGGGCTTCAAAAGCAAGGCCAGCTGTCATTGCACCGTCTCCGATTACCGCAACGTGATGGAGATCTTTTTTATTGAGAAGGCGATTGGCGACGGCCATACCTAAAGCGGCAGAAATAGACGTGGAAGAATGACCTACCCCAAATGTATCATACTCACTTTCACTGCGCTTGGGAAATCCGCTTAAGCCCTTATATTTTCTGTTGGTATGAAAAATATTTTTTCTGCCGGTGATAATTTTGTGTCCGTAAGCCTGATGCCCAACATCCCAAACCAATTGGTCTTCGGGCGTATTAAATACGTAATGAATGGCAGCAGTAAGTTCCACCACACCTAAGCTAGCCCCGAAATGCCCGCCCTTCTCAGAGACAATATCAATTATATATTGACGCAATTCCCGACAAAACTCAGGTAATTCCTCCTCCTTTATCAAATTTCTAAGATCGGATGGGTAATCTACTTTGGCGAGTAAGGGGCCGGGAGTGTACTTGCTCATGGGCGGTCAATTATCATATTTACGCGGACTACGACAATTAACAAAAATAAGGATTAAATGTTCGTCTTATGCGGCCGAGCAAATAACTAACGACGTGAAGGCAATAAAAAGGCACTCATGTCAAAAGGCGTCCTGTAAGTTCGCCGCCAAGGGCTTGTTAGATCGAAATAGTGCCAAGAAGTGCTGATTTTAGGCACTATTGCCAGTGCCACAAGAAGGCAAAAAGGCCTAGTAGGAGAAGTATAAACGGCAATTCCTTCCAGCGGCCGGATTTCCGCTCGGTATAAAAGAAATATGGAAAAACCAATCCTGCGGGTAGGGAGCAAAAAGAAATTAGGCTTCCAATTCCTAGCTCAAAAAAGAACCATGAGACAGCGATAATGCCTGAACTCCAAATTAAGGCAACAGCTTTTGTATTTCGCGATTTGTTAGTAGAGCGATTAAACGTCCCAAGCATACTTACCGCTGAGACTAGAAATAATAGAGCGCCAAAAAGAAGGAATGTAATTGCCAAACTGCCTGAGTAGGATGCAGATTCCGTCGGTGATGCTGCCGTCCATAGTTTGGGAAGGATTGTTGTGCCTGAAATAAAAAGATAACTCGCATAATACACGGCAGGAATTAACGCTCCGGCTAGTGGCATTATAAATTCCCTCAGGTTGAAAGGTCTTGTATATGCAATTGCCACCAGGACGAAGAAAGATAAAATAATGGCCGGGGGATAGAAGATTGCGCTAAGTCCAATCCAGAACCCACACTCAAAATAAGGTGCCAACGCACGGGGCTCTCGAAACACAGTGCTTAGTCTGGAAAGACAGGGAATCAGCATGGTATGGCAAAGTAAAATTGCGATTGAAGCTCCCTCGCCTGACGAAGCGCAGGCATAAATTATGTAGAATAAACCGGGCAGGTAGTTTGACCGGCTCATATATTCATATCGGTTGAATAACCGGTTTATTAGGAAGGCGTTTGTGGCACTAATGGACACAGCAAGACCATAGGCCAGAAGAGGATTATCTATTCCCCCCGTAAACAATAGGCTTATGCGAAAAATCGGTATGTCTGGCCCATTATCTCCCAGTAGTATCGGCAACCACAACGCCAGAGAAACCGGCAGGAAGAACAGTGACGTATACGGCTGATTCGATTGGAATAGTTTTAGCATGGGGTCAAATCAGACGATGTTAATTTTATTTCGAATGTCGTACTTTTGCACAAAACGCCCAATAATATGAATACGCAGGATATTATAAACCCAATTGGCGAATTGCTTACGGCTTCTTTCGAATACGTTATTGTACCTCTTGGCGACTTCATCAATCTGGGCGCCATAGCGTTGGGTTTTATTGGTATGGTGTACTGGCTTTCTCTGCAAAATAAACTTAGCGCTAAAGCGAAGAGAGAAGGAAACATCGTTTAATTCTGATTAAAATAAATCCTCGCCAATATCCTCTCGAAAGGATTTCCCTTCGAAGGTAACTACTTCGGCATTGGCATAACATAAATCAAGGGCTTGTTCAAACGTTTTCCCCAAGGCCGTTAATGACAGCACCCTTCCTTCGGCGGTATAGGTATTCTCCTGTTGTCTTTTGGTGCCCCCATGGAAGCCTACGCATCCTCGAATTGCGTCTAGCCCCTCTATTTTTTTTCCGGTTAGGCAGGGGCCTGGATATCCTCGGGAAAATAGCATTAATGTTGTAGCAAAGCGATCTTCCGTTACAAGGTCGCTCTCTGAGAAGGTGCCATCTCCAAGACCCGTAAGAATATTAGCCAAATCGGATTTAATTCTTGGCAAAATCACGGCTGTTTCAGTATCTCCCATTCGCGCGGCATACTCAATTAAGTAAGGCCTATTTTCAAACAGCAGTATTCTGAATAAAATAAATCCAGTGTAAAGGATTTCGTCCTTTGCTAGGCCTCGAAGAGTCGGCTTAATTATTTGTTCTTCTGTGCGTTGCATTAAAACCGCGTCACAGAATGGTGCCGGAGAAACCGCTCCCACACCGGCTGTGATTGGGCCGGAATCTCCCTCGTTTATGTGCCTGTAATCTCTAGCCTCTGGGAGTAGCTTGTAGGAGCTTCCATCGGTTAAAATAGCCACGCTGAACTCTTTACCCTCCATAAACTCTTCGATTACAACGGTCTGCCCAGTTGCTTTCGATCTTTCCCCCGTTAGTATATCCGTTAAAATCTCTCGGGCGGACGATATTTTTTCCGCTATCACAACCGCTTTTTCCTCGGTAATAGCATCCGACTTTATAACATAAGGTCCTTTTATAGTGTCAAGAAATGCAAGAGCCTCATTTGCCGATGAGTAGTCAAAAGAGCCGTAACGTGCAGTTGGAATTCCATGGCGAATCATAAATGATTTGGCCATATCCAGGCTGCTTTCCAAACGAGCTCCAGCCTTACCCGGCCCCACGATGATTAGTTGGGAAAGTCGGCGATCTTTTTCAAGGAAATCCCGAAGACCCCCAGCTAATGGAGCAAGCGACCCTATAATAATCATTTCCACCTGGTGCTCTGCGCAAAAATTTGCTACGCTTAAAAAGTCCATTACTTCGAGCGGTACATTAATACCATGACCCGCCGTACCAGGGTTGCCCGGAGCGATGAACAAGTGGCTAACCAATGAGCTTTGGCAAATCTTCCAAGCCATTGCATGTTCTCTTCCGCCCGACCCAAGAATCAGTACCTTCATTCCCTCCGAATTTTGCGAAAGGTAGTTAACCCTAGCTGCAGCATCAACCGGAGTGAATAAAAAGAGCCATTTTTGAGGATTATTTATATTGCCTTTCGGATGAACCTGTACAATCGACCATGACCATTTCACTGGTAATTATTACACGTAATGAAGAGCGTAATATCGAACGCTGCATCCTTTCTGCTCATGGAATTGCTGACGAAATACTCGTAGTAGATTCGGGCTCATCCGATTGCACGGCTGCTATTGCCAGGAATTGCGGCGCCCGGGTGATATATCGCGAATGGAAAGGATACGCCGACCAAAAAAACGCTGCCAATAGTTTTTGTACTTGCGATTATATCCTTTCTCTCGATGCAGATGAGGCGCTCAGCGATGCCCTGCGATCGGAATTATTGAATATTAAAACTAAGCTCCAAGGCGTTTACCGAATAAATCGTCTAACCAACTATTGTGGCAAATGGATTAAACACAGCGGATGGTTTCCGGATTATCATGTACGTCTCTTTCCCCGGGAGGGAATGCGATGGGAGGGCAGTCTTGTTCATGAAAGACCCGTTTTCCCGGGCAGTCCTTTGGTGAGCACCCTTAAAGGCCCCTTGTATCATTATTCGTACTATTCTGTCATAGAACATCGGCAACGAGCCGATTACTATTCTACGCTAAAAGCGAAAGAGCTCTTTTTGTCGGGAAAATCGGCTTCTTTCCTAAAGCCTTTGCTAAGCGGGGTTTTTCGCTGGCTTTCCATGTTTTTATTTAAGCTAGGGTTTCTCGATGGCAGGGCAGGGCTCAGTATTGCGACGGTTTCTGCTGCCAGCAACTATTTCAAGTACGGGGAATTGCGCCGGTTGCATAAGCTTTCTCATACAAGGCCCTTGCGGGTTATTGCTATTAGTCGAACGGATAGCATAGGAGATGTGGTCCTTACTCTTCCAATGGCGGGCATAATTAAATCGCAATGGCCAGACTGCCGAATTGTGTTTATTGGGAAAACCTATACAGAGTCGGTAATCCGTGCTTGCCGGAACATAGATGACTTTTTCAATTTTGACGAGTGGCGGTCGCTCGACGAAGCAAGGCAAGTTACTATGCTGCGAGGCCTTAAAGCAGACGCAATTATTCACGTTTTTCCTCAACCTGCGCTCGCTCGTGCCGCTGCCCGAGCTGGAATACCCGTTCGGATTGGGAACGGAAGAAGAGTTATTCATTGGTTTACCTGCAACAAATTGCCCTGGTTTAGCCGGAAGCACTCACTCTTGCACGAGTCTCAGCTTAATATTCGTTTGCTGAAGCCTTTGTTAATGCCGTGGCGCCTTTCATTACAGCAAATCCCCCCTCTTTATGGCATGCAGGCGCCAGAGCAAGTCTTCCCTGAAGTAGACAGCCAATTGGCTGCGGGCAAATCGCTTATTATTTTGCATCCCGGTTCCAGGGGAAGCGCCGTCGAGTGGGGCATATCGAATTTCGCGGTATTGTGCGGACTGTTTGATTTATCGAGATATGTGATTGCCATTACAGGTACTTCTGCTGAGCGCTCGTTGATAGATGAGCTCGAATTTCCATGGCAAAAGAGCGGGGTAATTGATTTGATGGGGAAACTTTCTCTTTCAGCGTTTATTGCCCTCCTCAATAGGGCGAATTTTGTAGTGGCAGCATCTACCGGGCCTCTGCATATAGCATCGGCAATGGGTAAAAATGTAGTAGGGCTTTATTCACCTAAAAGGCCGATTTGGCCAGAAAGATGGGCGCCAGTAGGAGATAAAGCATCCTGGATTTCTGCTTCGGAACATCCTTCTCCAGGAGAAACGCTTGATATCCGACCCAATGATGTTTATGCCTTAATCGAATCGCGATTATTCCCGGAAACCGACAATATCAACAGACCATAAAAATACCCGAAAAAGGTTACTCCTGCTTGTGTTTCAAGCGTGTCTTCACTAATAAATGAAAGGGCTATTATCCCGAGAAATACCAGTGGAAGATATAATTCAGCCCGTACCCACTTCCTGCAGTAAAAGGGAGCCATTAATAGTAGAAGCAAAAGGCTTATTCCTATTATCCCATTTCCAAGCCAGGAGGTGATATACTGGTTATGTGCTCTTAAGCGGTATTTCCGTTCCAAGGGACTATTGATTTCTTCATATTTACGGGCATATTCCTTTCCAATATCTCCGGTGCCTATTCCTCCCAGCGGATGCTCTTTGCCTATTTGCAACCCGGTTTTCCAGAATTCAAGTCGTTGGGTTATGGAGTTTCCTCCTGGGTTTGCTCCGTTTCCGTATGCATTTAGTTCAAAGAATATCTGTTCCAACCGTTTTTGATAACCGGGTTTGGATGGTTCGAGATAATTCGGAATGCCAGCTTTTACGGCAAGAATATCTTGTTCGCTCATGGCGAAAACCCCCGCGCTGTCTTTGGTTAATCCTTTAGAGCTGAGATATCTAACCAGGGTTCCATAAACAGTATTTCCTTTTGCATCTAAATCGCTGAGATCTGTGCCGCTGCGCTCTAGCCAGTGCTGCTGCAATTCTCTTGGCTCAAGGTAGTACCAAACCAGATTGCCGTTTTCAACTTGAGAGTCGCCGTACTGGTGATAATACATTCTGCCATTTTCATTGTATTCCTTAATTTCTCCACGTTGAGGAACGTAATCCGGGAAATATTGTATAGCCTCTTTAGTGATATATATACCCAGTGCGACAAATATAGCGGCTCCCAAAAGTATGAAGGCTTTCACCTGTCTGTTTTGATCGGGTTCACCCGAAAGGGAGAGTGGAAGAAAAACAAACGTGATAAGAATGCCAGATAATGCAGTCAGATTCTGAAGAATAACGCTATAAGCAATTAGTAAGGCAATACTAAAAAACCATAGTGGACGAAGTTTTCCTGGTTTTTGACTTTCTGAAAGGCTTATGGCAAAGGCCAGTGCACACATTAGTCCGAAGCGGATGTGTGAGATGAATACGTGTGCTTGCCTTACGTCCTGGGAGGTTGGTGGCTCCAAGAGGTATATTATAGTTATAATTATGGCGGAAAGGCAAACACCCGACACAAATATTTTTAGCAGCATCGGTCGCCAATGCCTTGATAAAGAAGGTATTGCAGCGAAAACAATCGCAAAAGAAAGCAAGGGAAGTTTTATTTTTATATCGCGTAATCCACGTTCGATATCGTCTGTGTAAAGGAGAGCGGCAACATGCGCAAGAAAAAAAAACGCCAACAGAAGTGCCGGTATGTTGTCGATAAAGCTTTTCCACGGATCCGTCCAGCGATTCTCCGTTAAGCCTTGTACAATCCAGAAAAGGATGAAGGAAGAAGCCAGCCATACACCACCGATGCTCATACCCACATTAAGGAAGGGCATTGACGCAGCGAGCAGCAGAAGCCCAAAACCGAAAAGTCGGGTCCACAGTTGTTTAGTGTGGATTAACACCCTTTCTGAGAATTAGACTTAGCGTAATCCGAGAATGTCGTTGTAGTCGCCGGAAAGCACTTTTAGGCTTCGATCAACAACCGGATCATGTTTCAGATCGTACCGAATTCGGCCACTTTGATAGTAGTATCTGGAAACAATTTCATTTTCAATGAACTCTTTAATCTCTGTTTTGAATTTTTCCAGATCTGTTTCTTTATTTGGCTGAATTTTAGCAAAAAGAGCATCAAAGTCTCCCTCCGCACCGGTGAGGTATTTTTCTTCCGCGGCGATGGCTTTCAAGTCTTCAAATGCGAGCTCAGTGTCCGTATTGTACTTGAAATCATCTTTTAGGGCCATATTTTTAAACGCCTCATAGTCTTTGTCGCTCAATGAGAAGGTTTCCGGCGAGTTATTGAGGCTGTCGGCGCTGTTTCTAAATTCCGTCGCAAATTTGAAAATGATATTGTTTGAGAGGAGTCCATTAAGAATATGGCTTATGGTCTGAGCATCTACCGTTACATCCGGCGAAATTCCCCGACCGTCAAATACAGGTCTTCCTCTAGCTGTTTTAAAAGGTTTTATCAGTGAATCCGGTACGGAACTCGCTTTGCCACTATCATCCTTATGGCTATAATCAAGTCGCTGAATACAACGCCCACTGGGGATGTAATATTTTGCTACGGTAAGCTTCAGTTTGGTATTATAGCTGAGGTCTTTGGTTTGTTGTACCAGCCCCTTACCAAATGTTTCTGCTCCAATAACCACGGCTCGATCGAGGTCTTGAAGGGCGCCGGCCACAATTTCGCTGGCGGATGCAGACATTCCGTCTACGAGCACCACTAGCGGAATCGATACATCTAGCGGCTCATTCAGTGCCGAATGACTGCGATTCCACTCCTCAATTTTGCCTTTAGTGCTAACAATCTCAGTGCCTTTGGGGACGAAGAAATTTACAATGTTGACCGCCTCCTTAAGTAATCCGCCCCCGTTACCACGGAGGTCAAGAATTAATTGTTGCATTCCGCGCTTATCCTTAAGCTCTTTGAATGCACTGCGAACCTCATTGCTGGCTGTTTGGGTGAACCCGGTAAGACGAATATACCCCGTTGACGAATTTATCATGTCGTAAAAGGGGACATCCGGAATTTTTATATCCTCCCGTTTCAGCTCTACCTCTTGTGGAAGGTCAATCCCTGGGCGGCGAAATCTTATGTTAACACTGGTTCCCGCCTGTCCTTTAAGAATATCGCTAATCTCGTCCTGACTTTTTCCCGCGATACTTTTCCCATCGACAGCTAAAATCACATCGCCGGCGCGTAACCCGCCTTTAGCAGCGGCAAAGCCTTCGTATGGTTCTGTAATAACGATTTCTTCATCTATAGTCTGAATTAATGCTCCAATACCGCCATACTGGCCGGTGGTCATGAACTGATAGTCTTCTATTTTCGATTCCGGGTAATAAATCGTGTAAGGATCAAGGGAAGTTAGCATGGCGTCTATCCCTTTCTTCATAAGGTCTCCGGGCCTTGTTTCATCTACGTAATAAACGTTGAGCTCACGATATAGTGAAGTAAAAATCTCAATGTTTTTCGAAATTTCGAAGTAGTTATCTGCCGGACCAAAAGAGAGAAGCCCGATAGTAATGGCGGTTATGGAAAAAATCGCTAGACGTTTATTCCTGCGTAAAAGATTCATACTTGCTTATTGGTTTTTGAAGCGTCGTTCGGTTCTGTGGGTATAAAAAGAGGTAAACGCTGAAGGCAACGGATTATTTTATCTTGAATTTCGGCAAATTCAGGAAGCGCTTTCCCGGTGTAAATAAAAATAATGTCCAGCCCATTCGGAGCTGTATTTTCTGCTAAGGTTAAGGCAGATTTGTTCAGGCGGTACGATTCTCGCATTAACCGCTTGATACGATTTCGGTCTACGGCGCGCTTAAATAGTCGCTTACTTACGGTGAAAGCTACCTTAATACCAAATTCTGTAGTTTCAAGATTTTGGCGGTAAAGCATCATTAAGGGAAAAAATTTTACACTCTTTCCAGAGGCAAATAAAGACTCGATTGATTTTCTGCTTTTAAGATGCTCCGAACGATTGAACCGGTTAGCCATGCCCTACATTCTCTTCCGGGAAACTGTCTCAACCCGGCTTCGACGTCCCTACTTATTATTAACGATATACTGCTCTATAGCCATAGACATACTGGGCGCCTTCGGGTTTGGAGCGTTCACATCTATTCGGAGGCCTGCCTCTTCCGCAGCATGCGCTGTGGTTGGACCGAATACGGCGATCCGGGTTTTGCCTTGCACAAAATCTGGAAAGTTTTTGAAAAGGCTTTCTATCCCACCTGGAGAGAAGAAAACGAGCATGTCGTACTTAACATCGCTTAGGTCGCTCAGATCGCTGCAAACTGTCCGGTACATCATGGCTTTGGTATAATTAATTCCCGCTTCGTTCAGTGCTTCAGGAATAGATGGTTTCAGCAGATCTGAGCAGGGAAGCAGGTATTTTTCGGTTTTATGCTTGCGAATAAGCTCCATTAATTCCGAAAACTTCACCTTCCCAACAAAAACCTTTCGTTTGCGGTAAACAATGTATTTCTGAAGATAAAATGCAGTTGCTTCAGAAATACAGAAATATTTGAGATTCTCGCTAGGGGTAACCCTCATTTCTTCGCAAAGCCGGAAGAAATTGTCAATAGCATTTCTACTCGTAAAAATAATAGCCGAATAATCGGGAATGTTTACTCGCTGTTGACGATACTCCTGAGCGCTGACTTTCTCAACGAAGATAAAAGGGCGGAAATCTACTTTGAGTTTATACTTATCGGCTAACTCCAGGTAGGGCGACTTCTCTGTGCTTGGCTTCGGCTGAGAAATCAAAATGGTTTTAATCTTCTCTCCCATAAATAGCCGATGGAATTATTTTGAAATTTTCTAATCCCCGATTTTTAGAGCAATTAGTCTGAAAACCAGAACTAAAGGCAATATTTCGAGAGTGCAAAGGTACAAAAAAATATAAAATAGGGGAGCTCGGTTTCCAAAAGCCCCGGAAAAACCCCTTAATAGTCTTATTATCAGCACTATAACATGTATAGAGCCCCCAATAATTACAGCATAGCGTGCCGCGCTTAGGCTAAGAAAGGCGCCCAGCACAGCGAAAGGAAGTAGCACTAAACCGCTTGCCTTAAAGGCCAAAATACTGGTGTAGCGGTATTCACTCAATCCGAAATCACCACCGATTAACCCTTTTACTAAGAACACGCTCAGATTTTTCGAAAAAATAATTAAAACCGATACCAAAAGATAGCAAGCCCATAAGAGGATCCCATCGGCCATAAAGAGATCAAATCCGAACAACACATCGGCTTCATATAGCAGCAAACTGAACACACATAAAAAACAACCCGTTAGGCCTAAGGAAGCGCTTTGGGAGAAAACCATCTCCTCTCGCATAAACTGACGTAATAATCGAGTGCTGAGTATGGCGCTAAACAACCGTGGGATGCGCTTGCCGTAATTCACATTTATCCAGCCAAATACTATTACAACCAGCAACAGTAGTATGGTAATCCACTCATCGGCCAGATTGTACGAGGCAATGGGTTGTACCATGTCGGATTATAACCGATGAGCCAAGACACAAATGGCTTTGCTTACTTTAACTTCGCCATTAAGCCCAAAAACTTCAAAAACAACTGCGTAAATGCCTATAGGAGCCTTTTCCTTGTCGTCGGTAATTCCATCCCAACTCCAAGACCCCTCAGTGCCGAGTAAATCGCTTTGAACAAGTCTTCGTATCAGCCTTCCCCCATCATCGAAAATGCTCACGTTGCCTACCATTCCGGGGTCATCCAAACGATAGGATAAGGTAACCACATCATTGTACCCATCGTTATCGGGTGAGAAGAGTTCTGGAGAAGCCGTAAAACTACCCTCTTCAAGCAGGGCGTTCACACTCTGTGAATTGCGATAGCCCGGCGTTGCGAATCCTTCGGTTTCCGCAGCCGAATGCCAGTTGGTGGCATCTTCGGAAGGACGATCAAATCCAATTCGCTCCAAAGAAACACCATCGGTATCATCTAACAGAGCGAAGTGCCATTCGGCTGTGTATGCAACACGGTCTGAGACTTCTGCCATAGGGGTTACAAGGTAAACTACTCCCTCGTCGTTATTGTATGAAGGAAGACTTTCCATTTCCAGAATGCGATCTTGTTTCGCGCGGGGATAAAAGGGAAGTATTCCGGCTTTACTTCGTGTTAGAACCATGTATTCGCCGGGGAAGAGCATGTAAGGAAGATCGCTAATGGTGTTGAAATTTGACGGAAAACCGCCATTATCGCTGGCGAGTTGCCAGCCGGCCAGACTGATATTGCGGGCAGAGCGATTGTAAATTTCCACAAAATCGTCTCCCCCGGATTTGGGGTCGCTGAGAATTTCGTTTATTATTAAATCCCCGGCAATATTTGCATCGGGAAGTGCGAACGTGGAAGTTTGATCTTCGGATACATTCCCCCAACAGTCGGCTATTCCGCTAATGGATATGGTATATTCTATTCCGCTTTGTAAATTAGGATTTACTTCAATAAGGACGCTTGTGGCAGGGTTACCAATAAGGCTAATCTCATCTACGGTTAAACCGCCGCCAAAGGAATAATTAGCAGATAAAGCGATGTCGGCATCAATCGGCTCGCTGAAAATGAGCTCAATAAGGTCAGCCTCCTGCACGAAAACTAAATCGAGTTTGGGCGCGATGAGGTCCGGGCTTGTGTCGAAAACGCTATTCTGAGAAAAAGGAGTGCCTCCAACGTCACTTATCGATGCGCGCCAATTGCTTTGGTCGCTGCAAGGATCGTTAGGATTTATTAATTCCATTGACCATCCGCCATCATCTTTGGTGCCATCGTTGTACCAGTTCATGGAATACGCAAGGCTGTCTAACATAACGCCGGAACTATTCCATAAAGACAGAGATCGACCGCTATTGGTCAGATAGGTAGAAGACCAGGCAGAAATCGCGACAGCGTTGGCGAAAAATGGTTCTGCAATTTTAGTGGCATCATCTACAATTACAGCATACTCACCTGGTTGAAGAATTTTAGAGGGGAGAGGGTTTCCCGACAAACGACAGCCGTTCAGTTCAAGAACTTTATCCGAAGCGTTTAAAATCTCTAAGTATTCGGCATCTGGCAGACCCAGCGGTGGATTTGGATCCGCCATAATTTCTGATATCTTAAGATCGCCCGGCACTGGCTCATAACCCAGCATAAGGTTGGTTGTCTGCAATGGCCCGGAATTACCCGAGCAATCACTTGCGCCGGTTACGCTAATAGTATACACCACTGCCGTATCTAGAGGAGCATCCAAAATCGCGGTATAGTAGGCGGCGTCTGCTGACGTTTCTATGAGAATTACAGAAGGACCATTTTCCACAATCACTTCCAGATTATCAGCGGCGCCTTCAGCTAAGGACTCATCAAACATTAACCCGATTACTCCTTCTGCCGGATAATCGGCATACAGCAGAGATGGAGAAGTGGTGTCAGGGCTTGGGTCGTAATGAGTGTTTTCAAAACCGGGCGTACCTCCTCCCGGATGATCAGAGGCAATCCAGTTAAGAGCGCCCGAGCAGGCAAGCAGTGGATTAATCTGTTCCAGCGCCCAACCTCCGTCTTCTTTATCCGGATCTTGGTACCAACTCAAATCATAAGAGACAACATCGATTATATCTCCAAATTGATTCAATAAGCTCAAGCTGTCTCCCCCGTTAGTTAAAGCTACGAAGGCACCTAATCCTATTGTGTTTCCAAACAACTCATATTCAGGAACGCCGGAACCCGAAGTAATTATAAGGTATTCGCCTGGGCCCAACACAACTGAAGGAAGTGTCATGGGCGTAGTGGTATTAACCAACTCCCAACCACCCAAGTCGTAGAATTCTTCTCCGGGATTGTACAATTCGATGTACTCATATTCCGGCAACCCGAACGAAGGGCTTACATCCGGAAAAATCTCGTTAATAACGACATCCCTTGATCCGGCTACTCCCGAAACGACATAAATGAATGTAATTGTCTGTGAAGTAAGAGTGTTTCCACTAAGGTCTTGAATAGACGTTATCTGCAACTCCAGTTCGGTGTTTTGAGCGAAAGGACTCCCAAAAATCAAATGGACCAACGAAGGATTGACATTATCGAGTTCGGCGCTCAGGGGCGCCATGCCTTCAGCGGAGTAGTTTGCTTCATTGTTCGCACTAGCTGCGGACAGGGGTTCATTGAAATAAACGTCTAAGGTGGTTGGGCCTGTGGCAATGGCATTGAGTGCCTCGGGCGCTTCGCTGTCGGTAAGTACGTTTCCTGTTACAACGACGTCATCGAGAAGGAATGCGGTGGAGTTGGTTGTTGAATATTTACAATACCAACCTAAAGCAATCATAGAATTAATTCCGGAATCTGTTGCACTTCCTTCGGCGACAAAATTTGAACCGCCTGTCGGGTCTGAGCTGATAGACCATATCCCATTGGCTTCCCTAACTATTCGAACCCGGCACAAAGGGTTCGTGGGATAAGTATTTACACTTCCGGTAAGAATAAGGGTGGAGGTATTGCCATTCTGCCGATATAGTTTTAGCGCATCCAAATCGCCATTTTCACCCAACCGAACATAATATCCATCCAGACTAGCACTGAGATTCGGTGAGGACGACGCCAGGTAAAACCGGGCATTATTGCTATTCGAAGGAGAGAAGTTCAGTTCCATCCAAAATTCCCAAACTATTTGCGAATTGAAGTCCAGGCTCAGGGAAGTGCTGAGGTAGGATGTATCCGAAACGGCAGGGGCATTCAATTGTAGGCGCTGAGCTCCGTCAACAATAAAATTGCCTAAATCTCCCTGCCAGGCGGGATTGTTAAGTAACTCTCCATCAGTGAACTGCTCATTAATTTGGGCCTGAAGGCTTACTAAGCCAAGAACGAACCCATTAAGCAGCAATGCGACTCTTTTCCAATTCATCTTACTACATTGCAGGGGCTAAATATACTATTTTTAGGCCCGTCACAGGAGATAATACGATATTGAGATGAGAATAGCCATTGTTGGCGCCACTGGTTTGGTAGGGTCCACCATGCTGGAAGTTTTAGCCGCCACAGATATTCCGGTATCGGAATTAATACCGGTAGCTTCTGAAGCGAGTGAAGGAAAAGAAATTCTGTTCCGCGGACAGGCGTTAAAGGTTGTTTCTGCCGAAGAAGCGTTAAGGGTAAAGCCACAGGCTGCTTTGTTTTCGGCGGGTTCAGGGCTGAGTATTAGTTTGGCTCCGAGATTTGCGGAGGTGGGTTGTCGGGTTATCGATAATTCTTCAGCCTGGCGTATGAATGCGGGAATTCCCCTTATTGTGCCTGAAGTTAATGGCTTTGAACTTCTCGAAGACCACCGAATTATTGCTAATCCTAATTGTTCAACCATTCAACTTGTGATGGCATTATATCCTCTGCAGCAGGCATTTGGAATTAGGCGGGTGGTGGTGTCCACGTATCAGGCGGTAACCGGGACGGGCATGAAGGCTGTTAATCAGCTTATGGCCGAAAGAGCTTGTACGGAACATGAACGTGTATATCCGTATCCTATTGATCTTAATGTAATTCCCCAATGCGATACTTTCAGCGATGATGGGTATACAAAGGAAGAATTGAAGGTAGTAAATGAAACCAGAAAGATTCTTTCTCTTCCCGACCTCAGAATAACTGCAACCGCAGTTCGCGTGCCGGTGGTTGGTGGCCATTCAGAATCGGTTAATGTAGAGCTCAACCATTCCTTTACCATGGACGAAGTGGTGGAGGTTTTGCGTAAGATGCCTGGAATTGTTGTTATGGGGGGACTTGACCAACAGCCTTATCCCATGCCCATGATTTCTAAAGGACAAGACGCTGTTTTCGTTGGAAGAATACGCAGGGACTTTTCCGCCGAAAATACGCTGAATTTATGGGTGGTAGCGGACAATCTTCGTAAGGGAGCTGCTACCAACGCCGTACAAATACTGGAGTTTTTGCGGCGCAAATCCTGGCTTTGATTATTATCGAATGCCGCTGCCGTTTGGCAAGTCCGATGCGGGAGAAACAAAAATGAGTTTGCCGTCAGGAGACTCAGCCATCAAAATCATTCCTTCGCTAAGCACTCCCTTTATCTCTCTCGGTTCAAGATTAGAAAGCAAACAGACCTTTTTACCGATTACTTCTTCCGGGGAATAATACTCTGCGATGCCACTGACTACATTGCGCTTCTCAATACCAATGTCTACTGTAAGTTGTAAGAGTTTTTTGGCTTTGGCAATCTTTTCGGCATGTACGATGGTGCCGCTGCGCAAATCCATTTTGCTGAACGCTTCGTAATTGGTCGATGGTTTTATATCAGCTACAGCAGCTACCTGATTTGCAACTTTTTCCTTTCGTGCCGTTAGTTTGTTTCGTTGGAATTCTACTACGGCATCATCGACCTTATTAAATAAAATGCCTGGGTTTTGTATAGAGGTACCTCCCGGAATCAAGCTGCCTGAAACATCGTCCCAGGGTATTTGGGCCATCCCATATATAGCCCGGAGTTTAGACGCAGTAAAAGGCAGAAAGGGTTCAAGAAAAATCCCCAAAGCCGCTGTAATCTGAGTGCAAACATATAGAACGGCCTCGGCCTTGTCGGGATTGGTTTTCGAAAGTTTCCAGGGCTCCTCTTCCGTTAAGAATTTATTGCCAATGCGGGCAAGGTTCATAGCTTCTGAAAGAGCATCACGGAATCGGAATCCCTCAATAAACTTCCCGCAAGACTCTCCGCACAGACGAATATTTTCCAATACTACGCGATACGAGTCGCTGAGCTCACCCGTGGAAGGGCTTTTTCCCGAATAGTATTTTTCGCTGAGGACAACCACGCGATTAACGAAATTGCCCAAGATATCAGCGAGTTCATTGTTGTTCCTGTCGCGGTAATCGGCCCAGGTAAATTCGCTGTCTTTTTGCTCAGGCATCAGGCTGGCCAATACATAGCGAAGCACATCTTCTTTACCCGGAAATTCCTGGACATATTCGTGAACCCATACTGCCCATTCCCTCGAGGTGCTTATTTTCTCTCCCTCCAGATTCATAAATTCCATTGCCGGAACATTGTAAGGGAAAATGTAAGATCCATGAGCCTTGAGCAAGGCAGGAAAAATGAGACAGTGAAATACAATGTTATCTTTCCCAATAAAATGGATTAGGCGGCTGGAGTCCGACTTCCACCACTTCTCCCAGTCTTCTCCCTTGTTTGTTGCCCAATGTTTTGTAGCGGTAATGTAGCCAAGCGGAGCATCAAGCCACACATACAATACTTTGCCATCCATTCCGGGTAAAGGAACAGGTACCCCCCAGTCGAGGTCGCGCGTCATGGCGCGGGCGTGCAATCCCGCATCTAGCCAAGACTTGCACTGGCCTAAGACATGATTTTTCCACTCAGAGGGATTGTGTATTTGAACATCTTCGTCCTTGCCTTCAAGAATAAACTTTCTCAGCCAGTTCTCAAATGATTGCAGTGGGAGATACCAATGAACAGTCGTCCGTAGAACAGGAGTCTTACCGCTTAGAGTAGAAACGGGACTTATAAGTTCTAGAGGGCTAAGCGTGCTTCCACATTTTTCACATTGGTCACCATATGCTTTCTCGCTACTGCACTTCGGGCACGTACCGGTAATATACCGGTCGGCAAGAAAAACTCCGAATTCTTCATCGTAATACTGTTCGCTACTAATTTCTTCCAGTGTTTTTTTATCAAGAAGCTTCAGGAAAAAATCACTTGCGAAGGCGTAGTGTTCCTCACTGGAGGTTCGATGGTATACGTCGAAGCTAATACCGAGATCGCTAAAGCTTTTGTCCAGCAGAGCATGGTACTTGTCAACGATTTCCCGGGGGGAAATGCCTTCTTTCTTCGCCCGCAGTGTTATTGCCGCGCCATGTTCGTCGGATCCGCAGATAAATAGAACCTCTTTGCCTTTGCTTCGAAGAAAGCGGACATATATATCTGCGGGAAGATAGGCACCAGCCAGGTGGCCTATATGTAATGGGCCATTGGCATAGGGCAATGCCA
>Ga0315906_10003906_pt1 | contig 19510 bp, 52 predicted proteins | sample LakEriMetagenome_4_FD_203526 | JGI IMG/M metagenome (GOLD analysis project Ga0315906, IMG submission 203526) | Freshwater fungal communities from buoy surface, Lake Erie, Ohio, United States - Buoy 2 MA122 | ecosystem: Environmental > Aquatic > Freshwater > Lake > Lake biofilm | place: USA... | reverse complement strand
CCCGCCCGAGGAACAGGCAGAGAATCATCAGAACGATCCACAGATAGGTGAGACCGGCTTTTAGTTTTGCTACATTAAACGATTTAAACATAGTTCACTCCAGTAGTGTGCGACTTTCACGTTCCCAAAAGAATTCGGTCGCACGTTTTGCAAATTCTAAATTGATATACTGCCCCAGGTGTTTTTCATCCTGTAGCGTAAAGGTGTATTCACCCGTATAGACGAGTGCAATCCAAATTTCTTGGAGTGCGATTTTGCTCACTGAGCCGACAATCTTGCCGGTGTCAGTGTCATAATAATAGTATTTGTCAGAATACCGTTCCCATCGATATTCTTTCACTATGCGATACCTGTCCATTGCAGGCGATTCAGATAAGTATTGTCATAGTACACGTTACCACGTGCAAAGTTCTTTGCCGGTGCTTTCCATGATGCTGCTTTCCAGATGTTACCATTTGAAATTTCGACGAACGAGTGAACCGAACGTGAGCCGCCCGACGAGATTTTTACAACTTTCACGTATTTCGAACCAGGCTCAAACTCAATGCCGAACTGTCCGATGTCCGAGATACCGGCCGACCCGCACCAGTCCACGTAGTTCGCCACGATGTTATCTTTGTAACCAATCAGTGCAGTAGCCAAAACACCATTCACATTAGAAATATTAGACATTATGCAAACTCCATTTCAAGTTCTTTTGGTGAAAAAGCAATCGAGCCATCATACTCCAATTGCTCACGCTCATACCATGTCAGATAGTCATCTTCGACTAACTGAAAATCAACCACAGTCTCACGAAAGTAATCATTCGAGACTTCGACTTTCGCACGAACTTCTGCCAGGATTCGAGACATTTGCGATTTGTCCACATTCAGAACCACGTACTCATCACCACCCTTGGCCTTAAAGTAGGCATCCTCACCCGTACCAATCGAGCCATCTTCACGCCAGGCGTAGTTCTCAAAGACTTGTGTAGTAAATATTGCTTTCATGTCAACTCTTTCTCTCACTCAACAGACTACAGTATAGACGAGGTTCGCAACTTTGTCAAGCAGTTCTTACCAGCAGTCACGTGCATCGACCACAGTGAACTCATCACCACCGATGTAGTCACCCTCAAACCCATAATGTGAGCGAGCTTTCAATGTCAACGTGTTACCTGCAATTTTGACAATCTCACCACACTGTTCGATGTCACATTTGAAAGATACCACATCACCAATATTTACGACATTACCATCAACTACAGCCATTTCGTTCTCCATTTCTCATTTATCATGCTTACATTATAGGGGAGGCCGGCAACTTTGTCAAGGCTTTTCGCCGATAATACTGAAGCCATCCATCGTTACCATTATGATAACGTAGACACAGTGTTATCAGAAGATTAATTACTATAAAAACAACAATACCGAGCAATAGTGTTATCATAATTAAAAGAGTAACTTAAAAGCAACAATACCCAAACCAATAGCAATTATGTAAGGCAGCAGTGAAAATACAATTCTGACAATAGCATATAACAATAGCAACACTAGCATAGCTGCAATCACTTCTGCACCCGATATCTCATTTTGTAGTACGGGTGCAGGTGCGGGTGCTGGCGCCATGATAATCGGTGCTACAGGTATCGGATCGTTGCTAATCGTTTCACCAGCATCTAGCGATTCAGCAGGCGGTACAGGCGCAAGGGTTAGCGGCATTTTCAGCTCCAAAAAAAATTTTGCTGCGACTTTCTATACAAAAGTGACTTTTCGTTCAATAAGGTTGCTTTGAAATAGCATGTTCCTTCAAGGGATCCTTTGATTTATAATACGCTTATCGAATTCGTTACACACACCACAATACGCTGCCCTACACTGTATTATGCACCATCAGGTCGCCCGTATTGCTCCAGTACATTAGCCACTGTAATCGCAGCAAGACCCAGCTTATCAGCAATTGCACTTATACCGAGCCCATCATCACTTAGCTCTAAAATTTGTATCGCTAGATTTTTATAGTAGTCCACTGACATCCTCATCATCATAAATTATTGGTTTCGGCTTACGTGCATTGGAATTCTCACCATACACTTTTACATCACCATTATTTCCACTGGCTGGTACAATGCGGGGTGCCATGTAAGTCTCAAATTCCAGCACTGCGGCTTGTACTTCAGTATCACTAAACAAAGCTTTTTTCATTTTCTTTTATCGTAAAATTGTGGTATCGCAGGAGCGCACACAGCTGCCTAGCAGTAGGGGGTGCGATACCACGTGCAGAGATAATCTATACAAAGGTCTTTCGGGGATATCCAGCAGCAATACCACCAGAGCCACGCACAAAGCCCTTACTAGACTTTACACGACATTGTGGTTTTTTTGCTTTGCGGGGTTTCAGTACAGTAGCACCCAGGCCCTTTACAGCCTCTGCTACATCAGCATCAGTAAATTGTGCTTTGATCATATTATAGTTTCCAAGTCTTAATAGCAGCTGCGATATCAGCAGCAGGAATTCTGAGCAGTGCAGCAATACGCCACACAGGATAGCCCAGATACTTTAGGGTTGCAATTTCATTAATCGTTTCACGGCGAATTATCATAATTTCATCCCATTTGCAAGATAAGCAATATAGCCAGGGTTTTTGTTCAACACCACCACAGGCTCAATGGCCAACACTACACCGGTCTTTGCAAAGGCCTTTGTAGCATAGGCCACAGCAGTTTTCAGACGCTTGAATTTTCTTCCATCACACAGGTACATAATTTTTTCCTTCATCATCAGCACAAAACCATTATACAGCCAGCGCAAAAGATTGTCAAGGGCTTTATTCGGCAATCATGCTTTTCTGTCACGTATCGCATCCCACGCAATATAAGCCATTGCAAAAGGTGTAATTATCAAAAAGAGTATTACGGCGTTATCCATTATGCATCCTTCATTAGTCGATAGCCCTCGGCTACATCGAACAGATTCTCACGCTGCCAGCCCCACAAATCAGTTACTTTATTGAAAACAGGGCCGAACGGGTATGCTTTTTTATCATTAATCAAATAAACCATCGTTTGCCAGCCGCCGGGGACGCTTATACAAGTAATTTCCATTTTATCAACCCAGAGTAGTAACAGCACCAGGAGCAGCAGCCAGGGCGCCCCACGTTATCAAACCAGCAAACAGTATCAAAATCGCAATCATTTCAAACTCCTATCAAATCAACTCATCACAGGGTTAGTATAGGGGAATGGGCGAACTTTGTCAAGCATTATTTGCAGTTCGAATTTGAACTCGGCCGTGCAGTGTTGTCATTGTGCTACTACATGTAGTGCGGTGCAGTGCGAATATCGCAACATGTAGTAGGCCACGTTTTCGCACGTTTTTAGCACCATATAAATAGTGCGTTTACCACATTCTACCACAAATCCCCACACTAGTAAACTTCACGCTCGTATACGTCGAATTCTTCGATTACACCATCTTCGACTAGCTGCTCACCATACGCAATTGCATCTTCGTTGTTTGCAAATACACGCAGCACGGTGTCGCCCTCGTATGGTATCACTTCGACGACAATAAAAACTTTGTTCATTAGTACACTCCCAAATCGTCAGCGGTTGCAAGATCGCCGTCAGTACCCCAGCCGTATCCACCAGCAAGAATAGTCGCACCGGGTATCAGTGTATTAGCATCAGTGCAGGCGCAAGTCCAGCAAGTGAAGCGATCATAGTAGCCAGCAAATACACGTGGCACTAGTGCAGTGTTACAGCAGGGACAGATTGGTGTAGTCATTTCGATAATCTCTCGTTTTTTCTCTCAACAGGGATATTATCGCTGAAAACTGGAGGATTGTCAAGCAGTTCCTAGCAGTTCCTAAGTGGTGAGTGCTTGTTTCATTTCAGCAACACAGTTATCACATTCGCAATATCGCACCGCACGAATGGCCGCTTTCAATTTTGATATTTCTTTTTGAGCATCGACAATTGATTGTTTCTTTTCTTTTAATTGTCTCTGTAGTAATTGTAGATTTGTCATCATTTCTCTGTTCTCCATTACTGTCAAAGGAGTATTATCGCAGAGGTGCTGAGGATTGTCAAGTGGTTAGGTGGTGCTATACTCGCAGACTATACGCTTGTCTTTTATGCAATGGTTGAGTGGCTTAGTGTCTGGCAGCACACGGATAGTGATGGGTGCGAATGTACAGCCGGTAAGGAGTGTGGTGAGGAGTAGAATTCTCATAGTGGTATATTACTCCATGTTTTGAGTTTTTCTCTTTTTTCTTGTGTGCGGATTTGGAGCATGGCCTCGTCTACTAGATGGTATTCTATACACAGGTTGATCATACACTGAAGGTCACCTAGTTCTTGTTCTAGGCGTTTAGCATTATCTGATGGTGGGTATAGTCCGAAGCGGTGTATCTTAGAGATTACCTGGATTACTTCGGCTGCCTCTTCTTGAAGTATTGTGAGAATCTCTGTCGTTGTGTCCATATTATGCGCCGTTGGGTGAGCCGAAGTTATCGATTGACCATTGAGTATGATTGTTAGCCTTAGATTTGGTTTCTTTGTCTATTCGCCACATAAGGATTTCGTTGACATTACGGAGCATTAGGATTTCCCTTGCTGCCTCTTCGAGCAGGTCAGATATCCTGTCGGGCTGATTCTCTTGGACTGATTTGCGGGTCGGTATTTGACGGCGAATCTCAGCACGTTTACGGAGCCGTTCTACTAGGTCTTGGTCGTTCATGGATTATATTTCGCATCGGCAATGATTAAAGCACCGACGATTACCCACAGAATACCCCATACAGGGAATCCGAGTAGAATATCGGCTAGACCGTTCAGAATATTCAGTGTGCCAATTGTATAGCCAATGGGCTTGCGATAACGTGTAAACCAACTATAGATTTTGTTCATTTGGGTATATTATACTCACGGGTATATTGGCTCGTCACTGAGCCGTTGATAGGGAGTGCTGGATACTTTACATCAGGTTCTACGGGTAGATTGAAGGCTGACCGAATGATTTTCTTATCAGCCTGTGATCCACAGAGTAGGGCGCATTGTTCAGCCACTTGCTTGACCAGTTCTTCAATGAGAATGATTTGCTTGGTGTTGGTCAGATACTCTACGTCAATACCAACGGATCGTATAAGTTTTTCTGTAGTCTTATTCATAACGGTGTCTTGTGGAGTATGTACAGGCAAATGCAAATCGTCAGCACAAAGCCGACGTACCAGTAGTGGTCATATTTCATCATTCAAACATCGCCGCCGCCTCAGCAGCCAGTTCTTTGATCGCTCGACCAGCGGATTTACTTGCTTCAGAGAATGCATAGTCATTTGACAGGCTATTGTACCCATCATAGAATGTCCACTCACCGTCTTTCAGGACTTCGACCTTTACATCATACAGGACATCAAACGGACTGCCGTCATGGACAATCCGAACCTTACCAAAATTATGTGCTACGTACATTATAGAACTCCTTTCACTTCACTTTCATCAAGCATAATCGAATCACGCACAGCACCGAAACATTCAATCGGATTGTCTAGTGTTACATGATGCGCCATGCCACCACCAAATTTTACACGGCTCAGACGGACCGTACCCGATACAGCATAGTCACCTAGGTACATACCGATAATGCGCCGACCGTCAAGATAACCTTCGCCAACTAAACTCATACCACCTCCACAGGAGCAAACATTTTAGCACCCTCACGCAGAAACGCAGCCAACTCACGGCGCACCTCTGATGGGAACTCTTCCTCATAATCACGAATAAACACGATAGCCTCTAGAATACCGTAGCCACGGGCTTCCCGGATATACTCAACTTCTGCCATTAGATTCTTATACATTTAACATCTCCAATTCATCTCATCACAGAATCATTATCTCAGGAGTGCGGTAGATTGTCAAGACTTTTTTGATTGTTGTCCTTTTGTCAACGTTTTGTCCAAATGTAAATTTTATCTTGCTTCTTCCTGCCCTTTTGCTGCCCTAATTGTTGTTTAAGGTCTTCCTCATCATGGCAAGCTGGTAGGCCGTACCGGAGAGCGTTCTCGTACATTTTAGGGCTAATATTGAAGCACACCGTACCGTTCACTCGGATCGAATCCATCGACTTGTGCCACAGCGGTAGGAAAAATGTTTCATAAAAAGCACGATCAGAATCCCACAGTTCCATATGCTCATATATTTCCAAATTGACATAAGGTGGGCTTGTCAAAACGAAATCATAGTCAATATCATCAAAGTTTACATTTAGACAAGAATCCCAGATCATACGCATTTTGGACTCTTCTCTAAAGAGGCTTGAACCCTCAGAATCGACAAGATATTTTATCATCGAATCGTAGGCATTTGTCATTTCGACATTGGTATCGATGCCTGTATATTCTATGCCCAAAGCCCAGGCACCTAGCATACGCCCACCCCAACCAGCAGTCGGATCAAGGACTGACCGTGCGTTATACTTTTGATAGAGGTATTTTGCTGTGGTAGATTTGAACATAACCACAGAGCCGGAGTTCACACGAAAACATTCGTATACATTGCCAGCAGCCGTTCGTCCACCACGATTTCGCTTTCGAGCCGAATCGATGAGTTTGTCCCACTGATTCGAATCATTGTAAATGTCATAAATCGTTCGACCATCTTCACGCCGACATTTCAGCAGATTTTTAAATTGAAAGTGGTATAGAAAAGGATTGCCAGCAAAACTGTTTTCATTTGTTGTTGCTGGAAACTTTTTGAGATTGTTTAAATCACGAATGAGTTCCGAATCGGTAATTCTTTTATGATTCTCGATATCGGTTATCGTGACACTCTCAAGGTGCAAATTGACGGGTTTTAGATTCATCATCTAATTTTATCACGCTTTTTGATTTGATACAATAAAATTCGCCTACTTTGTCCTGTATCAGTACACCTTTCTTTTCGGTACAGAATTCTTCAGCCGCTTGAAATTCACTGCGGACCACATTGTAGCCCGTGATAGCGATAAGAATACATGATGCGTAAAAGCAGTACAGCACCACGTATTCCCAATTAATTCTCTGTAACAGGAGGTTGATTTTCGGTATCATTTCCACTCACACATATATCACCAACAAAAATATACACATTCGAAAACATAAACTTTTGTGCATACAATTGATTATTATAGCACAGGTACGGGTCTTTGAAGTGCTGGGCACCATAATATACACCGTAACCTATACCTGCCAAAATCATCAGTATTGGAATATACTTGATATACTTGACCAGTTCGGGCATTACGCCCAGCAACTTTGGCAGTATTTCCAACAACTGTTTCACTTTATCTTGCCTTTATCTTTCACCGCATCGGCTAACATACTTTTTATGGTCAATAATACACGACCTTTTTCTCTTTCGGTCAAGTGACGAACTAACATCAGTTTGTCATCATAACTTTTCGCATTATCCAGAAATTCTTGAGGTACCGCTATCTTTTTCTTTTTGGGTTTGAACTTTTTGAGTTTTTCTTTGGGATCTTCGTTATCGTCGGACATGATGGCTTTGATTGAATTGATCACAGGATCATACCACTATTTATTCTCTGCCTTGTCCTTACCGTAAAGCAGCATCATCACATCCAACGCACAATCGTCAATCGGATTGTGCTTCGTTACATCTCGTTCGTACATAAAGTCTGGATGGTCTACGGTACAATAACCATTCTTTGATGTGGTAAGAATATCAACTGCGGTACGTACATCACGCCAACGTGAATAAGCAAATACAGGATCAACTTTTAATTGTCTCTCGGCAGCCTGTAGAATTACATCATCTAATGATCCACGTGCCCATACCCAACAGTCCTTATCGTTTTTAGATTGTGCCCATTCATGAAGTGCGGTAATACCGTCAGCAAGTGATTTGTCATTCTTATCTGGTATATACGACCAGTTCTTTGCATTGAGACATTGTTTTTCCCACCATTCAATCGTGTCTTTATTAATTTTGCGACCATAGTTTTCTACCTGGTCACGTACATTCAATTTAACAAAGAATGCCGATTCTTTTAATTCTTTATACGTGGGCTTATCGTCAGGTCGGAAGTAAATACATGCCATCGAAAGGATGACAGAATTTGATTCTACGCCTAGCGTTTCAACATCGAACATAAACATTATGCTATACAGTCCTTCATCTCACGCCAATAGTTTCGCTCTGCCCAATGTACAATGCACCAATCTTCAATGCATTTTTCTTTTGATATATCTTCATTATCATTGAACCAGGGTAGGATCATTTTCGATGACCAGTAATCATAATATTGGTCTAATATTTCTTGCTCAGACAATGTTTCCCAATGAGTGTATTCATGCCCCAAAGTGGTCACATCAGGATAGCAGATGGTGTAATATTTCATTAAAGAATTTCTGGTTCGGTTGTGGTAAAGCCGGGCTTGGCAGTCCATAGTTTACCATATCTACCACATGACAAATTACGATCAGGACCACCCATTCGCATACTGCGGCAAGTTTCCCTTGAATGTTCACCATAAATCGGATCGTCATATTTCAAGGCCTGCGGGTGTAAACAAAAAGCCTCTTTGTTAGAGGCTTCTTCAAAAAATTTACAGTCTTTACATAACTTCATTTTCATCACATTTCGCCATAAGCAATCGCATCAAGGTCATACGAATTTGCAGCATACATCATCGCCTCATGTTCAGCATACAATGCATCCATCAAGACCTCATACTCTTCATCAACATCTTCGGCCAGTGTAACACCGGCAATTTCCCTTGCCAATTCGTTAATTAGTTCGGTATCTGGATCAATCATCACAATTCCTTATCAACTCAAGAATTAATAGTGTAGCATCAAATGAAAACTTTGTCAAGTCAGCCACCACGGGCCTTTATCGTTTTGATAACAACATCAATTTCGGGCCAATCGTTGCGTTCTTGATAACTACCAACGTAGAACCCACGAATAGTATTGATGCCACGCAGTGCATCAGGACCATAGACATATCGAAAATCATAATCGCAGCCTCTCATTCTCTTACGAATCACAAAGTCATCGAATTCATTCTGGTTGCCCGCTACGATGAAAAGCGGGCCTAGTTTAGTCTTCTGCATCCATTTTTTCGAAAATTAACATCTTTGCGATATTGATATATTGACGGGCACGATTTTTGTCGTTAAACTCAATCAATTCTTGTGCATCAGATAAGTATGATGCGATTATCATTTCAATACCAGACATTCTAAATGTAAGAGAATCTTCAATTGATTCTAGAATCTCGGCCTTAGGCGCACCATAGGCTTGCTTTTCCCATTCAAGTTGATTCATCACACACCCTCCAATGCTTCGTAGACATATTCACGAACCGCAGTATCGGTCGCCTCTTCAAAACCTTCTACCCTTGAAATAGCGGTAAGTACATCATTCACACATTCCCAAGAGTAATTATGCTCTTTTGCGAAAATCACAATTCCGTCAATCACACGATTGCCGTTGTCTGTAAACATACCATAATGTTTCATCACATTCTCCATTATTTAAACACAATCAAAGCCAACAGTATGCTGTTAAAGAAGAAACCAACAGCGTTACTAATTATGTATAATTTATCGTTACGACCCAAAGCACGAACCAGAAACAGAAACAAACCGCCCCAGACCATTAACACCATGCTTAGTGGAGGTAACTTATCAGTATACCCAAGAATCACACCCAAACTAGTAGGAAGAGTAGCAGCATGAATCATAACCATACCGATCCAACCACACGCTTCACTTATATCAAACTTAGCAACTTTCTTTTTCATTTCTCAACTCACTTTCTCATCACATTTAAAGTATAGTTGGAAACGGTAAGATTGTCAAGCATTATCTGCTAGGTGCCTGCCTTTTTCGCCATAATGATTTCTTTTTGGCAACTTTTGTGTCAACTGGTGTTGTCATTTTTGCACCTGCCTTATCAATTTGACATCAGTATCGGGTGTCACATAGATTCTTGCTCGAATGATAACTTCATCCTTAGCATAATCTTGCTGTTTTGTAAACTCTATACACTTATTGTCCATAATTTCACGCACCATCAATGAAATCAGTCTATTTTTTATCTCAATATCATCCATTTGTTCGGCTTCGTATGGCGACATTGTAATTGAGGTCGTCAACATCTTACCTTGAACAATAAAATCAATTGAATTTACTGATGGAATTGTAGTGTTGGTGCTTATAGGAATACTGGACGGTATTGTGAAATCATAATCATATGGTATGTGTGTAACAGGTTTTTGTGTGATGGGCATATTAACTCCATGATAAAATTGGTCCGGCTGCCAGGAATCGAACCTGGATCACAAGATTAGAAGTCATGTGTATTATCCATTATACTACAGCCAGAGTGGTGGGCCTCCTCGGATTTGAACCGAGACCTTACAAATTATGAGTTTGCTGCAATAACCAATTATGCTAAAGGCCCTAATAATGCTTTATATAAACGCATCGTGGACTAACACGATAACCATCCATGTGCCACTGTTCTTTCACTTTGTCACGTTCTTTGTAACATTGTTCAAGGCTGCGCTGTGGTGCTTGTATCACACCCTTACTTTGTACAAGTTCGGTGTTTGATTGTAGCATGTATAAACTAATGAATAGCACCCACATTAGTAACCACCAGTCAGATTCTCTGGTCGTGGCTCTGTACGTTGTGGTGCATCGGTATCTTGCTCTTTCAAGTGTAGACCCGTCAAGCTATGCTCATCACCAATATATCCTTTAAGAAACGTATTTACGGCAATGCTTGTTCTTGTATCGGTGCTTGTTGTCTGCTCTACCATATGTGTAAGATATGATGGGAAGATAACAATATCACCTGTACCCACAGAAAACCACCATGAACTAGAATTGAATGCATTGAAGTTTTCTGTTGGTAATTCTATGCGATTGTATCCTTCTTTGTAGAATGTAATACGATCTTTTTCACGATCAGTGCTTGTGTATATACATCCAGACAACCAACTATTTGGATGAGCATGTTTATGATGATACTGTCCAGTTTTGGTGTAATTCATCCATGATTGTGTAATGTACGCTTCAGCTGGATATTTTGGCGCATATACATTTTTCATATAATAATCCACATGAAATTGATAATACTCTCGTATCTCAGCCATTGCAGGATGATCTAGAACATAACGATTCGAACTTGTCAAGTTTCCACTATTTTGTGTCGTAGATTTTGCTGTTTCTTCGAAGAACTCTTTCTCTTCTTTTGTCCATTCACGGTGAAACTTGGCAAATAGAATGGGAGTAGGAAACAATCCTTGAATGACAGGATCGGGTATTATTTTAATCGTATCATTTTTTTTCTTCATCATTTTCATTCCTATCAATTTTTAACCACAAATAACCTTCTGTCTCATCGATTGCTCGTTGTGCCCACATCTCTTCATTTTCTAGCACAGGTATATCATACTCAGGTGCCATCCAGGGCTTATTTGTATTTGCTTTCGAAGTATTCATTTACTTTGAACTTTGCTTCTTCCATTGATTCTGCTATAACTTTTACCCATGCTACGCCACCAGCAATTTCCATGTCAAACGGCACAGGACCATCAAAATGAAATTCTTCTGGCACATCGATTTGTACCTCATACTCATCAAGATTCTGTATGCGTTTCATTACCGCTTCAAATTCGGCTCGGTGTGTCATAGTTGTCTCCTGTCACTTTATTGTACACGACTCTCTTCACTGTGTCAACTCTGTGTGCTGAATTTCGTGCGCCCATCACCACAATTACCTCATGATATTCTTTATCACCATCAATTTTATGTACCAATAGTGCTACACAAAAACCTGCCGGATTAGTATAACCGGTTTTGCTTACTTGTACGTTGTTTACTTGTGATAGTATAGCGGTATTTGTATTATGTAAAACTAACATTCTATTTTTTCGTTTGCCCGGTGTCTCAATCGCCGTCACTTTTTTGGTAGATATATCTCGAATCTCTGGATAGTTTGCAGATTCAATTACCATTTGCGTTACATCACTAGCCGTGCTTACATTGTATTTACTCAAGCCAGAGGGATCATCAAAATGCGTATTAAACATATCCAACATCAATGCCCTTGAATTCATGTGGCGCATAAAACGTTGACGACCACCAGGATAATCTGAAGCCAATGTTTCTGCTGCTGCGTTATCACTTTTGATCAATAGCATATGAAACAATTCACCACGTGTGTATTCACGCCGTGGCATTTTGCTGCCAGCATTCTTACTCAGCACCAGTTTGCGACTCATATCACGATCATAATCCAATGCGACCATAGCAGTCATCAACTTTGTCATGCTTGCCAAGGCACGAATCTGATCAATATTTTGTGACCGTGTAATTGTGCCTTCGGTTACATTTGTAACCATCACCGATATGTTGCTATATGTCTGAACCGCATACTGTTTAGACCTCTTTTGTTTTTTATGTTTGGGCTTCGCATCGGCTGCTGTTATCGTCAGAAAAAACAAAACAGCAAATGCTAAAAGCCACTGTGTAAGTGTAAGTTTTTTATTCATTAAGTGATTAGAGAAAAAACATACGGTGAAAGCATCACCGTGAAGAAAATTAGAATGTAGAAAAACAAATATCTGAATAGTAAGTTCATCGCCCTCTCCTGGGACGACAAACTCTTATTTCAGTTTATCGCCCACTTGTTTGATTGTCTTTTCATAGCCTTCACAAAGTTCCATGTAGTATTGGACCTCATTCCATGCATGTAGTATTTGAAATTTTGCTTCATACAATGTATTCGTCAGTGCTTTATATCTTTCTTTAGGACCACTTTCAATCAATGTTATCAAGATGTCAAGTTTGTCAATGATATTAACATCATCAATGTCGACCTTATCATCATCGCCAAAATTGTCGGGTTCATCTGTCATTTTTCGCCTTTTTCAAGCAGATTGATTGCATCTTTTGTATACCTTATCTCTTTATTAAGTGTGTCACGAACTTCATGTAATTCTAGCAACTTTGCCCGCAGACGGTTAAGTTCCACGGTTTCTTCGGAATTCTTTTGTTTGGGTGTAAATGTATATATCTCAGCCATATTTGAAAGTTTAACATTGTCAAAAATGATTGTCAAGTATCAACATCATCTTCATCCATTAATGCCCACATAAAAAGAAAACCCATCATAGCAAGAATTATACCGAATATATCACCCATCCGAATTGCAAGTGTAAGTAGGAATAAAAACAATAAAAAGATGAATACTTTCATTACCACTTCTCCGCTCGTTGCCATGTGTCATCGTAATCTGCCACATAATCGGTAACATCAGGTATGTTTACCGCATACTCTTCTACATTCACTTCTTCCCAGTCTTCACCTTTTCTTTTAGCTGACATAATACGGGATGATTTGTCACGTGTTGCTGCGCCTTCTGGTGTTTGATGATACTCGGTAAGTTTGATTGATCGAATTGCCTTATCTTCTTCGGTGTGTTCACGAACATTGCCACATGAACGTGAACAGTACACTCCACGTTTCGTGTGTGTTGCACCACATCTAGGACAAGTTTTTTGTATGGGCATTTTCTTCTAGTGTTTTCTCTATGTATTCACAGAGCCAATGACCTAGAACCAAATGACCTTCTTGTATACGTGGTGTTGATGTGGATGGAATGGCAATATAGTAATCTGAATAATCTTGCATCCATCTAGTTTTCATACCAGTGAATCCAATATTGACAAGTTTGTTCAATCGACCAAACTTCATTGCTTCAATAATATTTTCTGATAAACCAGAAGTTGAGAGATAGATTGCCACATCACCAGGATTTGAGAGTGCCTGTAGTTGTCTTGAAAAGATATGTTTGAAACCCAAATCATTGCCAATGGCAGTGAGAATTGAAGTGTCGGTGTTCAATGCGATAGCGGCATACGCATCACTCTGTAAATTGAAATAAGAAACTAATTCACCAGCAAGGTGTTGTGCTTCTGCTGCCGAACCACCGTTGCCCATGAAAAAGATTTTTTTATTGTGTAACAAAGCATTTACACATGCCTGTGCGGCAAGTTTAGTTTGCTCTAGTGGATTTGGAATTGGTATCGATGCGAACTCTAGTGGCGCATCTGTCAGTAAAGAATCAATCACTGCTCTGGTGTCTTTCAAAGACTCATAAATGTTCATAATAATTCCTACGCTGATTGAAAAATGTCCTGTGCCCTACATGTGGTAATAAAATTGATGAATGCTACTGCTTCACTTTCGTCTTCATAATATCGTAGAATTGTTTGACCTGTGTATTCTGAAATGATCATCAGTAAGATATAGTGGTCACGGTAGGTGGAGAATTTAATCCACCAACCGTTTCTGACCACTGGCTGCCAAAACTTAGTCTTACCTTCTATATCAAGTTTTAGTTTCTTTAATTTCTGATTTGATGATTTTTTTTGCATCTTCAGCAATGTTCTTGTTCAAATTTACTACCTTCTTTGTATATGTAGTAAAAGTGTTGTCTGTAACACTGTCAAAATAGGCAATAGTGTGATCTACCAAAACTTTGTTGAAATCAATTGTCTTGATTGTAGCGTCTTCAGCCTTGCGCTGAATGTCATTCCACGAATAGAATGTTGGAAACTGAGGTGCTTGTGTGAAAAACATAATTATCTCCCTTTATAATTGAACTCTTTTAAAAGCTGTTCTACATCGGCTGTGTTTTGCGGATTTTTTGAGGCGATGTAATACTCAATATCCGACATTTGAGGTCTTGTAAACCACTCAAATATTTTTTTAAACATGTAAAATCTCTCCTGTAAAGATAGACCCAATTAGGCGTCATCTTTATTTATGCTGCGACCGCACAATTTTTAAGGTGTGCCCGGCGAATTTTGCAACTACACCAGTCATTATAGTATAACTCATTTAGCAGCGCATGTCTAGAGAATATTTCAAATGTTTCCCAATATGAACACTCCGATTTGCTTTTACAGAGGTGAAGAATTACTCTTCGGTAATTGTTTTCACCGGTTTCGGCAACTTCTCTTTTGAGTGTTTCGTTGGAACCCCAATAGTCTTGCCAGTCTGAAGGTTTTCGTATCTTTTTTTTCTTGCCGTTGATTTGACGATAGCCAGCACTTGTAAAGTATTTGCGTCCAATATATTTTCTTCCTGTAATCAGATTTTCTATTAGATAAACAAAGCCAAATGATGTACCGTCGTACTCATACGGCACATCATCATGGTACCATGTCATAGCGAATCTTCATCATCATCGTCAAAGTTTTCGTCATTTAAAAGCAAAAACTCACCGCAAAATGGGCAATGAATAGGATCCGATTCCGTAGTCATTTCATTGTAAGAAATGGCAAATTCAGATCCACATGCTGTGCATTCATGTTGTATTCTCATAATTAATTACACCAAGATTGTTTTGCCTCACCGTAGTATTCACGTGCAAAGCCATTTTGAATTAACATTGAACGAAGACTCTGTCCATCTAAAACGATATCACCCAATACACGACCACCAAATTTATCCCAGCCGTAGAGAATGACCTGACGCTTAGTTGATTTAGCAACGGCGTTGGTTGTAAATTTAGTTGCCAACTTTCCTCTTTCATCTTCTTGTGGGCATTGGGCACGAAAGCCTTTCTCTGGTGTATCTACACCATAAATGCGAACGGCAAGTTCGGGCTTCAATGGTGCTGGTAGAAATGATGCTGCGATTACTACTGTATCACCGTCATTTACACGAACGATTTGAGCATCATATGTCACACCTTGTGGTGCTTTCTGTGCTAGTGCCAACATAGGCACTAAAAGAAAAGCAAATAGTAATTTTTTCATATTGATTCCTTACAAACTAGATTGAAAATATCGAAACGAGTAGTGTTTGGTACATTTAAAGGAACGATGTGTGAACCAGTTTCATATGTTGTACGAAAAACGATTTTATTTTTAGCGTCAACATACCAATCCATGAGCAACATCAATTGTTTTCTGCCACAGTGTAATGAACCATAAACATATAATGCAGTCGCAGGAACATCTACGCCATACATGTAATATGGTTCATGATATGGCACAAAGGCGTGGAATTTTACAATTTCTTCTTTTGAACCGATTGTACTTTTCTCAATGTATATATCATGACCATCAGACTTGGTTACAAAATGCCAATCGTTTTGATTGTGAATGATTACATCATCTGCTGTGATGTTAAGTAGAAATTCTGACTGTGCTGCGTGGACAGAAAAAGCAAAAAACGCAGCAATAATAAAAGAACATAGGTATTTCATAATACCTCCCTGAAATACGTATTTAGAGAGGAAATTAAATACTGGTTACGAGTTCCAGTGTCACTCTATTGATGTGACCGATTTATTTTATCTTAGAAACTTAATTGACTTCTAAACATGATTGCTTGATCACCTTTTACACGACTTCCTGTGCTGCCAACCAAAGCATCAAACTTTGTATCAACATAGTTTACCATGAATCTCAGATTATCTGTACAGAACCATGTGATACCATATGTCATAGCAGTAGCACGATTTGTTTTTCCTGCTGCTACTACGATAGGACTGGCATCAAATTCACTCATACGTACACCAACTTGCCATGCACCACGCCCACCTTTGTCGATAGCATTGTTTGGTTTGATCCAACCAAATGCGCCATCTTTGTATGCGTGTGATTCGCCAGTTAGATTATAAACTGCCTGTGCGTAATAACCATTGATCTCTTGATTATTGCCAGTTGCTGGATCATACTTGAAGTTGAACATTTCACCTTGTAGTTTGAACGCATTGTAAGCAAATGCGGCTTCAAGTCCTTGGCGTGTTCGTGTGGTAACACCACTCAATGCAGGACCAACGAACCAATTTGATTGTGAACGTGCTTCTGTGCGACCACTTGATGGCGTAACTCCACCTTTGATCTCACCCATGCTATATGCTGCACCTAAGTGTGCGACATATGCTTTGCTACCAGTGAGTTCAGCAATGTTTGTTGTTACACGACCCGTATAATCGAAGCCATCAACCACAGCATCTTTGTTCATTTTGCCACGGCTAATTGCTAGAGCATAGGTCAGACCAGGTTTTGGTACGCCGTGAAGCATGAATCCAGTTTCTTTTGCTGGAATCAATTCACTATCGTTTTGGCCAATAAGACTGCGTTCCATGAAGTCTAGATTGTTTGAACTGGTCATCTGCTCAAGACTAAATGGCATCTTAAACAAGCCAAATTGAAACTGTGCTTCTGGATTAGCCGCATAGTTTACCCACATCTCATCCGCTGTGCTTGATGTGGAACTAAAACCATCACTCGCACCAAAGTTTGCTAACAACTGATACTTAAAGTCTTTGGCAAACTGACCACGAACACCAAATCTAGCACGACGAACTTCTGCTAGGTTCTGGTACGAATCCGTGGTTTGACCGACACCGTAATTGGGTGAGTAGTGTCGATAGTCCATATGAATTCGACCTGTAAATTGTGCCGTATTGTTTCCGTCTTTCGACTTGAGTCCAATTCCATTTTCTGTGACTGAACCATCGTTTGCTCTAGCTTGTCTATATTTGACTGAATCGCTAACATCTTTGTCGATTCTTTGTTCAGCAAACTTTTTGTTTTCTTCTCTTTCTTCATATGCTTTCAGTTTTGATTCATATTCTTGTTGAGTGATTACATTTTTTTCTCTCAGAATATTCAGCGTATCTTTATACTCATCAGCATATGCAGGAATGACTGCCGCTAAAGCAACTACAATTGAAAGTTTTTTTAGTAATTTCACGTTCTATCCTTATTTCCAAATTGGGTTGTTGTCTGGACCACGGAAATCTTTCTTCCAGTTTTCCTGTACAAGTTTAATAACATCGGCTGGCATGTGAACATATTCCAACTCTGTTGACATTTGACCACCATTCTTATAGCTCCAATCAAAGAACTTGAGAACCGCACGACCTGTCAATGCGTCTGCTTGTTGTTTGTGCATCAAAATAAAACTTGCGCCTGTTGCTGGCCATGCGTCTTTACCATTTTGCCATGTCAACAACAAATACATTGCTGGTGCGTTAGCCCAATCTGCGTTGGCTGCGGCTGCTTTGAATGTGCTATCATCAGGCAATACAAAGTTACCATCACGATTCTTCAATGCTGCGTAAGGGATCTTGTTGCGTTTTGCGTATGCGTATTCGACATAACCAAATGCTCCTTTGATGCGCTGAACCTGTGCGGCAACACCTTCGTTACCTTTACCACCTACACCTGTTGGCCATTTAACTGCTGTGCCTTCACCTACAGTCTTTTGAAAGTCTGCGTTGGCTTTGCCTAAGAAATTGGTCCAGATGAATGTTGTACCCGAACCGTCAGCACGATGTACTACTGTGATATTCATCGCTGGTAAGTTTACGCCTGGATTTAATTCAGCAATTGCTTTATCATTCCATTTGGTAATTTTACCTAGATGAATGTTTGCGATCACATCAGGTGTCAACTTTAGTTTACCAGCATCGATACCATCTAGATTGTAAACTGGTACAACACCACCAATGATTGCTGGAAACTGAACAAGACCCTCTTTGTCTAATTCTTCTTTCTTGAGTGGCATATCACTTGCGCCAAAGTCAACTGTCTTGGCTTTGATTTGACGAATACCACCGCCTGAACCGATTGATTGATAGTTTAGACCAATGCCAGTTTGTGCTTTGTATGCTTCAGCCCACTTTGCATAGATTGGAAATGGAAAAGTCGCACCAGCTCCAGTAAATTCTGCTGCCGATGCGACTCCTGTAAATAGCAATAATGATACTAAAAACTTCTTCATATTATCTCCTTTGAGTTAGACTACTAAAATAGTTCTGTGTAACGAAACCGTCACAATTTAGAATTTTTTTTAATAGTCTGACCGCCGAAGACAATCAGACTTTATATTTAGTGTTATGCTGCTTTACCCCACACATTTTCCCAATTGCCTGTCAATGCGCCTTTTGAATAATCTGTAGCACGATTCTCAAAAAAGTTTGTGTGTGTTGGTGCATTGATCATCTCTTCAACCCATGGAAGCGGATTCTTTTTAACTTTGAATACACCCTTGAGACCCAGACTAATGAGGCGACGATCAGCAATGTAGCGAATGTATGATTTAACGTCATCAGAAGATAACCCAGACATGTCACCCATATTAAAAGCAAGATCAATAAACTTGTCTTCGAGTTCAACCATCTTCTCAGCAATAGTATAAATTTTTGATTTGAGGTCGTCATTCCAGATTTCCTTATTCTCTTCGATGTAAGTACGGAATAATTTAATCATCGACTCAGCGTGTTGTGTTTCATCCACGATTGACCAAGTAATAATCTGGCCCATGCCTCTCATTTTACCTTGGCGTGGGAAGTTAAGTAACATGATAAAGGAACTGAATAATTGCATCCCTTCGGTGAAAGCAGAGAATACTGCAATATGAGCAGCAGTAGAAGCCCTATCGCCATTCTGTGCGCTAAGATTAAGAACGTAATCATGTTTGTC
>Ga0315906_10003903_pt1 | contig 19524 bp, 16 predicted proteins | sample LakEriMetagenome_4_FD_203526 | JGI IMG/M metagenome (GOLD analysis project Ga0315906, IMG submission 203526) | Freshwater fungal communities from buoy surface, Lake Erie, Ohio, United States - Buoy 2 MA122 | ecosystem: Environmental > Aquatic > Freshwater > Lake > Lake biofilm | place: USA... | reverse complement strand
GACAGGGTGATCAGCGGAATGCCGGCTGCCGCGATGGCCTTGCGTGCATTGCCGGGGCCGGGCAGCGCGGCATTGGGGCTGACCAACAGCACGAAATCAGGGGCATAGGCGAGCACGGCTTCCGTGGGTGGCTGGCAGGATGCCGGATCGAGCTTGGCTCCGCAGGTGAAGGCGCGCACCTCGAGATCTTCGCGATCGGCGCGTTCGTCCAGCAGCAGGTCAAGCAGTGGTGCAGCCCCGATACAGCCCAGCTTGAGCACGCCGAGGCGAAAAACCCTGTCAGCCATTGAATCCTCCAGCAGGTCTTGGGGAAAAGAGGAGGGAAAGACTAGCACGCCGCGCAAGCAGCGCCGAGGAAGCCGGCTACTGGCGGGTGATGCGTACCGCCACCCGCGGCACATGGGTGCCGGCTCCGAGGAGTACGCCGCGCAGCGGCGTGACATCGGAGAAGTCACGGCCCCAGCTCAAGGTGATGAATTCCGTGTCGGCGAATTTTCCGTTCGTGGGATCGCAGCCGATCCAGCCCGAGACGGGGCAATGGGCGGCAACCCAAGCATGAGAGGTGTCCGCACCCTGCAGCACGGGCGCTCCCGGCACACGTTCGTTGATGATGTAGCCACTCATGTAGCGTGCAGGCAGACCGAGACCACGCAGACCGCACAGCATGAAGTGCGCAAAGTCCTGGCACACTCCACGGCGCTTGGCTTCGACCTCAGCCACCGGCGTTGAGATTGTGGTGGCAAGCGGGTCATAGACAAAATCCTCGCGGATGCGCACGGTGAGCTCGTGCAAGGCTGCGAGCAGCGGCCGTCCGGCCGGAAAACTCCTGCGCGCATATTCCGTTGCTGCCGCCAGCGGTGGCACATGCGGCGAAGACAGTCGAAACTCCGCGAGCGCAGGATCGTCACCGAGGCGGGTACCCGGAGGAGTGGCATCACGATCCCATGGCGTATCCGGATTCCATGCGGTCAGCTGACTGCTCACCGTGACCTCAGAGTCCGCGCGCACCAGCAACTCCCGGTGCATCGATTCGTGAGTGAAGCGAAGCGTCCGGTTGCCGAAATAGTCGCTTGCCCAGGACTGCTCGGTAGCCTCCGGCGTGAGCTCGATGCGATGGCTGCCGACTTTCTGCCAAGCAGTCTCGCGCGGCGAGAGATGCGCCAGATGGCGTCCACTGCTCACTGCATGTTCGTAGGCATAGCGGGTCTCGTGGACCACCTTGTAGCGCACCGGTGCAGGGCTCATGGCGCGAGGGTGGGCAGGCCGACTTCGCCGAGATGGCGGAAATACTGGCCGGAGAGTTCATCGTTCAGATCAAGCGCGGCCTGGTGAACCTCGCGCAACACCTTGCGGAAGACGCGATGGTCGGGGCTGGGCGTTTCGCGATGCAGGCCGGCCAGTCGCGCACGAAGCTGGCGCAGTGCCAGGACGCCGCGATAGCCGACCTCACGCTCCAGATGCACGAGATAGTCGACCAGCCCTCCGAGCAGAAAGTCGACGGCACGGGGATTGTCCTCGTCGAACACTACGAGCTCGAGCACGGAGTCCCAGTCCGTGCGCGTCATGTAACGCGCACGATAGGTCACGCCGGAATCGCAGAGCTCCAGCAGCCAGCCGAGATTCTCGGGACCGCATTCATCGAGTGCCACGTCGATGGCGGAAGTCACGAAGGCCAAGCGTTCGAGTCGCCTGCCGATGGAGAGAAAGCGCCAGCCGAGATCGCGCGTCATGCCATCGATGGCAAAACCCGCGACGGTCATCATCGCGATGATCACACGGTCCAGCCACTCCAGGCTCCCGGCCACCGAGAGCTGGCGACCCAGCGCGGTTTCCTGCATCAGGCGATTGATGACTCGCCAGTTGTCCAGGGACATCCGCTCGCGCAGGCCGAAACCGACGCGCACGAGATGCCCGAGTTGCGCGGGCAGCCCGGCCGGATCGCTGTCCAGGGTGGCGGCCCGGCACCAGGGGCGGGTGCCGCGCGCGGGCAGGCCTTCCAGTCCTTCCCGGGTGGCCAGCGAGGCGAGCGCCTGGGTGATTTCTCCAGCATCCTGCACCAGCGCATTGATCCCGGTGCGCAGCAGCCGGGCCGTGTCGTCGCAGCGCTCGGCATAACGCCCGAACCAGAAGAGATTCTCGACCACGCGAGAGGTGATGATTGCGCCTCCCCGTGGACGCCGTTCGCTCAGCAGCGTGGAGACCGGTGGGGTCTGCGCGGCTGCAAGTATCCAGGTGTCCTTGGTACCACCCCCGCGTTGGCTGGAGACGATGCGGGGATCAGCCTGGGTCGCCACCCGCGTGAGCCCTCCGGGCATGACCACATAGCCCTGTGGACTTGCGACGGCAAAGCTGCGCAAGCCGATGCCTCGCCCGCCCAGCCGCGTTCCCTCCGTGAAACTCGGTGCCTGCGAGATACGCACGGTTTCCTGTGCCAGGTATTCGTGAGGGGCTGCAGACAGACGCGCGATGAAGGCGAGTCGCGCGGCACCCTTGAGATCCTGGCCAAACACCGGTTCGAAGCCGTGGGCCGGATCAGCGGGCTTGAACACCAGACGATCCATTTTCTCGAATGCATCCTCCCTGGCCGCGGGCTCGCCGCACCACCAGGTCGCGACCGAAGGCAGCTTGAGTGTTTCGCCCAGCAGGTCCTCACACAGGCGCGGCAGGAAGCCCAGCAGGCAGCCCGATTCGACCACACCAGAGCCCAGCGCATTGGCCATGAGCACGCTGCCGTGCCGGGCACAATCGAGCAAGCCGGGCACACCGAGCGCCGAATCGGCGCGCAGCTCCAGCGGATCACAATAAGCATCATCCTGGCGACGAACGATGGCATGCACGCGCTTGAGGCCCTGCAGCGTCTTCATCCAGACGCGTCCGTGACGCACCACGAGATCACCCCCCTCGACCAGCGGAAAGCCGAGATAGCGCGAAAGGAACGCATGCTCGAAGTAGGTCTCGTTGAAGGGGCCGGGGGTGAGTACCACGACTTGCGCCGGTCCGTCTCCCTCCGGCGCGTAGTGGAGCAGTGCGTCGCGCAGCGCGAGAAAATAGCCTGCCAGCCGCCGCACGCCCAGGGACTCGAACAGTTCCGGAAACGCGCGCCCCACCATGAGCCGATTCTCGAGCGCGTATCCCGCGCCGGAAGGTGCCTGGGTACGATCATTCAACACCCACCAGCGACCGTCTGGGGAGCGCGCGAGATCTGCGGCGTAGTGATGCAGATGCAGCCCCCCGGGCACCTGCATGCCGCGCGCAGGGCGCAGGAAGCCGCTGTGGCCGAGGATCATGGCCGGCGGCAGCAAGCCCTCCCGCAACAGGCGCTGCTCGCCGTAGAGATCGACAAGGATGAGATTGAGCAGTTTGGCACGCTGGGCCATGCCGGCCTCGATTTCGGCCCACTCGGCCGCGGGCAGAATCAGCGGCAGGCAGTCGAGCTGCCAGGGACGATCGAGGCCCTGCGGATCCGCATAGACGTTGTAGGTGATCCCGCTGTCGCGGATGTCCCGCGTCACGCCCTCCAGGCGAGCCTGCAGCGCATTGGCGGAAAGTCCACCCAGCTCTTCGCACAAACGCGCCCAGTGAGCGCGCGGCCTTCCGTCGTGGCCGCGCAATTCATCATAGCGGTCACGCTCGTGGGAGTAGTGCGCAAAGAGATTCTGCAGCATGGGGCTTCGGCAGTCCGGTTGGTCTTCAGCGCTGGCGGCGCAGGTCCAGTGTACAGGGGCTGTCCGCTTGCCGCGTGACCGCACCCGGCGCGCGCGAACCGGGATTGAGTCCGGTCCTGAAGAAGCGCGCAAGGTGGAGCGCTTCGGAGTGCGTGGTGTGCTCGAACGCAACGTGGATGGACAAGGCCCCGGCTCCGCTGAATCAACAGGAGGCTCGAGCTTACTGTGACGCCGTGACGGCGCAAGCGTTGCATCGCAAAAAACGCACCACGCACAAGATTGGCGCGGCTTGAAAGGACCTGTCGCCCGGGGCGCGCCGATCTGGCGCACTCCGTTTGCGACCGACAAGCCTCAGACGCGAACGTACTCGTAGCTCACTGGCATGTTGTTGATGCCGCGATCGGGGGGCGCCAGCCAGCCGGCCATCTTGCCCGGCTCGATCACGCGCACCATGAGACTTTTTACGAAAGCCCTGTCTTCCTCGCTGGGCAGCCAGTGCGGTCGCTTGTGCGCATACTCCTCCGCACCCAGGCGATTGCCGTGAAGATCGGTCGCAATGCCAGCCCACGTGCCGATGTTGCGGCCAAACCGGGTGGAGGGCAGCGACAGCTGCAAATCGTACCCGGCGCGCTTGATGATCATGTTCCAGCGCTTGAGGCCCATTTCGCAATCTTTCACATAGGATTCACGCGCCACTTCGTTCATCGCATTGCGCATCGGTACGGTTTCGATACCCACGCCACCTTTGTCATCCGGCACGACGAGTTCAAACGTGCTCTCGGTGCAGAGATGATCCTCATAGTGGGTCTCGTCCGGACGCCCCTTGATGCCGTTGGCGAAGGTTGTAGCGGCATTGGAAGAGACTTCCGAACCGAACAGATCGAGCGATGAAGTGAACCAGAAGTTGAGATAACGCTGGAGCAATGGAAGGTCGATGCCGCCGGCTCGCCGGATGGCAGCCGGATCGTCGGTGCCGAGCTCCTTCATCAGTTCCAGGGTGCGGCGAACGACGCGGCTCAGGCCGGTCTCGCCGACAAACATGTGGTGGGCTTCTTCCGTCAGCATGAATCGGCAGGTTCGTGCCAGCGGGTCGAACGAAGACTCCGCGAGGCTCTTCAGCTGGTACTTGCCGTCGCGGTCAGTGAAATAGGTGAAGCAGAAAAAGGACAGCCAGTCCTCGATCGGCTCGTTGAAAGTGCCGAGGATGCGCGGCTTGTCTTCATCGCCGGAATGGCGGGCAAGCAGTTCTTCCGCCTCCTCCCGACCATCCCGACCAAAGTAAGCGTGCAGCAGGTAGACCATTGCCCACAGGTGGCGACCCTCTTCCACGTTCACTTGGAACAGGTTGCGCAGATCGTAGAGGGAAGGGCAGGTGAGTCCCAGCAGTCGTTGCTGCTCCACCGACGCGGGCTCGGTGTCGCCTTGGGTGACGATAAGGCGGCGGAACTGCGAACGGAATTCACCAGGCACCTGTTGCCAGACAGGTTCGCCCATCATGTCGCCGAAGCCGATTCGCCGATCGGGAATGGCGTCCGCAAGAAAGATGCCCCAGCGATAGTCCGGCATCTTCACGGCGCCGTAACTTGCCCAGCCCTCGACATCCACGCCGACGGCCGTGCGCAGGTACACATCGTTGCCCGCAAAATCGCTGGGGCCCATTTCCTGCCACCATTCGATGAAGCGTGGTTGCCAGTGCTCGAGTGCGCGTTGCAGTGTGCGATCGCCCGCCAGATTGACGTTGTTCGGGATGCGTTCGCTGTAGTTGATGCTCATCACGATTCTCCGCTGACGGAAGTGAAAGAAAGACGATGCAACGGGCCTAGACCCGCTCCCAGTTGAATTGAGCCTTGCTGCCAGTGCCGAAGACCTTGAGTGCCCCTTGTTCGCCTACCGCATTGGGGCGGATGAAAATCCAGTTCTGCCAGGCAGAGAGTCGACCGAAGATGCGGGTCTCCATGCTTTCCTGGCCACCGAAGCGCAGGGATGCTTCCATGCCCGTGAGCGCGTCGGGTGACAGACTGGCGCGCTCCTCGATGGCCAGGCGCACTTCGTCCGCCCAATCGAGATCATCGGGCGCAAATGTCACAAGACCGAGCTCCATAGCTTGCTCTGCGCCAAGAGCCTGTCCTTTCACCGCGTGCGCCGCAGCCACGGGCTCCGGGCGGCCGCAGAAGCGCGTGGCGAGGCGTGTCTGGTGATTCGCCATGGGATAGATCCCGAAGTTCACTTCCCCGAGCGTCAGGTGCGGGGCCTCTTCCGGTGCATCTGGCAGCTGCAGCATGTAGCTGCGATCCGCGCACAGGGCGAGCTCGGCAAGCGTGCCGGCAAAGCACGAGCCTTCATCGATGAAGGCATAAAGACTACGAGAGGAAACATCGAGGCGCGCCAGCGTCCTGCGCAGCAGTCCCAGTGCCTCCGCGACGAGCCAGTCTTCCCTCAGCGCGAGCATGGTGTCGTCGATTGCCTGGAGCAGCGCAGGGTCTCCGCGCGTCTTCAGGATCCAGGTCCCGATCTCCAGCTCGTTCAGGCGCAGGAGCAGGATGGCGTCGTCCAGTTCCCGCGCCATGGCGAGCGGCCACCAGTCGGCCCCTGAAGCATGAATGCCCGCGCTGTCAGTGGGGCCAGCCTCGGCAGGGGCGCTCACGGTGAGAGTCGCGGTGCGCGCCTTGCGATCAATGACGACATCCACATGGCGGTAATGGATGCCTGCATCGTCGATCACGCGCGGCAGCGGCGACAAGGTGATACCACCGGTGGCGGGACGTCGCGTACTCGATGCGCGCAGGCGCGCGACATGACTGGCGAGTGCTTCGGCAAACTGCTGGGGACGTGCGGTGTGGTCCACCAGCCCCCATTGACTGGCCCTGTCTCCCCGCACCCCTTCACTGGTGGTGCAGAAGAAATCCGCGAGATCACGTCGCACTCGACGTTTGTCGATGATGCGCGTCAAGCCGCCGGTGCCGGGCAGGACACCGAGCAGCGGCACTTCCGGCAGGCTCACCGTGGAGGAGCGGTCATCCACCATCAGGATCTCGTCGCAGGCCAAGGCCATCTCATAGCCGCCACCAGCGCAGGTGCCGTTCACTGCGGCGAGGAAGCGCAGACCTTCATGCCGGCTCGAGTCCTCGATGCCGTTGCGGGTCTCGTTGGTGAACTTGCAGAAGTTGACTTTCCAGGCGTGGCTGGACTGGCCCAGCATGTAGATGTTCGCCCCCGAGCAGAACATGCGCTCCTTGCGGCTGGTCAGCACCACGATCTTCACTTGCGGATGTTCGAAGCGGACCCGTTGCAGGGCATCGTGCAGCTCCATGTCCACCCCGAGATCGTAGGAGTTGAGCTTGAGCTTGTAGCCGGGCTTCATGCCCTTGTCTTCGTTCACATCGAGCGACAGGGTTGCCACGTCGCCTTCGACGGACAGGTGCCAATGCACGTAGGAGTCGGGATGGCGGTCGTAGTCCAGGTATTGAGGGCTTTGCCCGGCAGTGTCTCGCACGGCGCTCATGTCGTTGTGTGCTCCTCGGCGGTGGCGTTTTGCAGCGCCTGGGTGAGAGAGTGGAAAGCCTGATCGGCACTCAAGCCGGAGGTGTCGATGGTGCATTCGGCCTGCGCGTAGAGAGGTGCGCGTTCTTTCAAGATCTGGCGCAAGTCATCCATGGCTTCCGCATTGCCCGCCATGGGACGCATGTCCCCCTGCGCGATCACGCGTGCCATGTGTTCTTCCGGGGTAGCCTTCAGCCACACCGTGAAGCAGGAGGAGAGCAGGGTGGCGAACACGGCAGGTGAGGCCACGATGCTGCCTCCGGTAGCGATTACGCAGTCAGGGTATTCGTTCAAAACCTGCGCGAGGCAGCGCTCCTCGTGCCGCCGGTAGGTCGCCTGTCCGTAGAGCAGGAAAAGTTCTTCCAGTGGGGTTCCACTGCGACGTTCGATCTCGCGGTCGAGTTCGACGAACGGAACGCCACGGGAGTCTGCAAGGCGGGCACCCAAGGTCGACTTTCCGGCTCCGCGCAGTCCAAGCAAGGCGATGCGTCTCGTCCGTGCACTGGCGCTGTTACCAAGTTCGCGCTGCAGGCGCTGGCGCAACTGGCCGAGTATCTCTCCCGGGACGTCCCTCAGCAGGGCGCATAGCAGCGTGTACTCCACCGCGCCGGGGTAGGAGTCGTCCAGCAACTCTGCCGGCCGCATCCCGAGGGCTCCGGCAATCTTCTGCAGCACCAGGATGGAGACGTTGCCGTCGCCGCGTTCCAGTTGGGCAAGATAGCGTTCGGAAACGCCCGACTGGGCGGCGAGAGCGCGGCGGGTCATGCCGCGCCTTGCGCGGGCACGGCGCACCCGGTCGCCCAGCTCATGCAGCAAGGCGCTCTCGGCAACCTCGGGAGCTGTGGCAGAGCGCTGGGCGTCGTGGTCCGCAGGGGTGAGCGACATTGTGAAATATATTGCCGGCGTGAACGATATCTGAAATATAATTCATGAAATCGGCAGGCCGCAAGCGTAAAGGGAATCATCAAATGAACCACAGCGTCCGGATTCTGGTGGGCACGACCACGGGCAATACCCAGTACGTGGCCGAGGAGGCCCAGTACCAGTTGAAGCAGGCGGGCGGCGCTGCGGAAATCCTGCCGATGGATGAACTTGATGCCGGTGTGTTCGTGGGGGGAGGCACCTTCCTCGTCTGCGTCTCCACCTACGGTTACGGCGATGTTCCTGCCAATGCCAAAAAGCTCTACGAATCCCTCGTGAAGGAAAAACCCGATCTGGCGGGGGTGCGCTACGGATTGATTTCACTGGGTGACTCCTCGCACGCCCAGACCTTCTGCTTTGCCGGCAGACGCTTCGACCAGATCCTGCAGAAACTCGGCGCACACCGCTTGGGTGAGGTCCTCAACCACGACGCCTCATCCGGTGTCATGCCGGAAGATGCGGCTTCGGGCTGGATGCAGTCCTGGACCCCCACGGCCCTCGAGACGCTGGCGGTTTGAATACTTTGGGGCACACTGGGCGACCAGATCCCAAGGTGCCTCCGGAGCAGCCGAGATGATGTCCGTCGCCGACCACAGCGTGTGCCCGCCGCGCATCGAGATCCCACCCGGCTACAACGCGGCCCACGACCTGCTGGCCCGTAATGTGCGCGCCGGACGCGCGGAGAAACTGGCCTACATCGACGATCACGGCAGCTACACGTTTGGCGACCTGCAGCGGCGCGCCAACCGGGTTGCCCATGCCCTGCTGGGCCTCGGCCTGCAAGCCGAGGATCGGATCATGCTCGCCCTGCATGACTCCATCGACTTCCCCAGCGTGTTTCTTGGCGCAATCCAGGCAGGCATCGTGCCCATTGCCGTAAACACGCTGCTCACCGCAGCAGATTATCGCTTCATGCTGGCAGACAGCCGTGCCAAGGCGCTGGTCGTCTCGGCGCCCTTGCTCGAGACCTTCAGGCCCGGTCTTGCCGAGGCACCCTTCTGCACCCGTATCATCGTCTCCGGACCGGCAGCCTCCTCCGTCGAGCACTCCCTGGCGACACTGATGGCAGCGGCGGAAGACCATTTCCCGCCGCTCGCCCGCTCTCCTGACGAACCCTGTTTCTGGCTGTATTCCTCCGGCTCCACGGGCACGCCCAAGGGGACTGTCCATGCGCACGCGAGCCTCATCCAGACTGCCGAATTCTATGCGCGGCCGATTCTCGGTCTCTCAGCACAGGACACGGTGTTCTCCGCCGCCAAGTTGTTCTTCGCCTATGGCCTCGGCAACAGCCTGAGCTTTCCGCTGGCGGTAGGTGCGACCGCTATCCTCATGGCAGAACGACCGACGCCCGAGGCTGTGTTCAAACGACTCGTGGCGCATCGGCCGAGCGTTTTCCACGGGGTGCCCACGCTCTACGCCGGGATGCTCGCGCATCCATCACTGCCGTCCGCAGAGTCGCTGGGACTGCGCCTGTGCACTTCTGCCGGTGAAGCCCTGCCGGCAGAAATCGGACAGCGGTTCACCGGCCATTTCGGCGTGGAAATCCTCGACGGTATCGGCTCCACCGAGATGCTGCACATTTTCATGTCGAATCGACAGGGCGATGTCCGCCACGGCACCACGGGCAAGCCGGTGCCGGGATATGAAATCCGCCTGTGCGACGAGCACGGCAACGAGGTGGGCGCGGATACCTTGGGGGAACTGCAGATCAAGGGGCCGACAGCGGCGCTTGGCTACTGGAACAGCCGGGCGCGAAGCCAGGCCACGTTCGTCGGCGAGTGGACCCGCGCGGGCGACAAGTACACGCGGGACGTTGAGGGTTACTACACCTACGGCGGCCGTTCCGACGACATGCTCAAGGTGAGTGGCCAGTACGTCTCGCCGTTCGAAGTGGAAGGCGCGCTGCTGGCGCATCCCTCAGTGCTCGAGGCCGCGGTGGTCGGCAAGGCAGACGAAGAGGCTCTCATCAAACCGCTCGCCGTGGTGGTGCTGAAGCCCGGGTTCGTCGCCGACACTGCCTTGGAAGCCGCGTTGAAGGACCACGTCAAGCAGCGCCTCGCACCCCACAAATATCCACGTTGGATACGTTTCGCGGCCGAACTCCCCAAGACCGCCACGGGCAAGATCCAGCGCTTCAAGCTTCGCGACGGAACCTGAACATGCAACCGACCCGATTCCTCTTCGTTCTGTTGGCGGCCACCCTCGCTCTTGTTCTTCCATCCGTTCAGGCGGACGAACTCGCGACACCACTCGAAAAGAATGGTCATGCCCGCATCAGCACCTCGGCCGAGATCGGGGACTGGATGCGCGCGCTCGCCGCCCGCCACCCGGACCATGCCAGGGTTGAAGTGCTCGGGCACAGCGTGCAAGGGCGTGAGATCCTGGTGCTGCATCTCGCGGCACCACGTGCCGAGGGCGCTTCACCACGACTGCGGGTCATGGTCACGGCAAGCCAGCACGGCGCCGCTGAACCTGCAGGAGGCGAGGCACTGCTGGTCGTCGCGCGGCAGATCCTCGAAGGCGATCGCAAACCACTGCTCGCGGATCTCGACCTCATCTTGGTGCCCAACGCCAACCCGGATGGGCGTGATCTCGGTCGGCGCAGCAACGCCAATCGCGTCAATCTGAATGTCGATTTCGTGCTGCTCACCCAGCCCGAGAACCGTCTGTTGCGGGATGCCCTGTATGCCTTCGCGCCGGATGCCCTGCTGGACTCCCACGAGTCCGCAGTCCTGAAGCGGAAGACCCTGGCCAAGGAAGGCTATCTCACTGATTTCGATGCCCAGTTCGAGCACAGCAACAACCCGTCGGTGCCGGCCTCACTGCGCGCCTATGCCTTGCATACTTTCCTGCCCGCCATCAATGCGCGCGTTTCCGCCGGTGGCCTGCCTGCGCACCGGTATATCGGGGAAATCATCAGTCTCAAGCAGCCGATCACGCATGGGGGGCTGACCCTGCGCAACTTCCGTAATACCGCCGGCTTGAGCGGGACACTTGCGATCCTGGTCGAAACCAAACTCGATTCTCGCGATGACACCTGGCCTACCTGGCGCAACATCGAGCAGCGAGTCTCGCGCCAGATCCTGTGCATCAACAGCTTTCTGGACCTCACCCGCGAACAGGCTGATGAAATCAGGGCAGTGACCGCCGCAGCACGCCAGGCCCTGCCGCGCGAACCGCTGACACTCTACGCAGGTTACGAACGCGACAAGGACCATCCCACGGTGCGTATCCCCATGCGCAGGATCGACACGCGCGCACTCGAAGACATCGAATTCAGGGATCACCGCAAGCAGGTCAATGCCGACACCCTGCCCCTGCCACCCATGCTTGCCGTCGCGCGCCACGCCGATCTCATCCAGCCGGTGCTCGAGCGGCATTCCATTCGGTACATCGAGGTGGAGGAAGCCACGCGCGCCGAGGTGCTGGCCGCACGCGTGGAAATCACTCCGGACATGTACGCCCGCGGCAAGCTTCTGGCCGAAACCCGCAAGACCGTGACTCTGGAGGCCGGCAGCCTGTTGATCGACACCGCGCAGCCGGGTGGTCGGGTAGCTGCCTTGTTGCTTGACCCGCGCGCCACCAGCAGCCTCTTCCGCTATCCGGAGTATGCGCAGCTGATCCAGCCGAAGGAGGAGTTCTTCGTTTACCGGACCTTCAAGGGCGCGACCCGCAGCACACCGTGACGGAACTGCCGACCCCGCTGGAGCACCACCAGTACCAGCGCTATTCGAGCTCCGCGGAGGTCGAGGCCTGTCTCGGTGCCTTGGCCACGGCGGGTGGGCCTTATGCCCGTCTGGATCGCATTGGAACCTCAGCCTTGGGGCGCCCGCTCCATGCGCTTGTGTGTGCTGCCCCGCGCCGCCCGGGGCGGCAGCGCCTGCGCGTGATGATGGTCGGGTCCCAACATGGCGCCTCGGAGGCCGCGGGCTGTGAGGCACTGCTCATGCTGGCCCGCGCGGTGCTCATCGGTGAGTCGCAGGAGTGGCTGGATGCCCTTGAATTCGTCTTCATTCCCAATGCGAACCCGGACGGCAGGGAGCAGGATTCCAACCGCAACGGCAACGAGGTCAACATCAACCGCGACTTCGTGCTGCTCTCCCAGCCGGAAACCGCAGCCTTGGATAATGCGGTACTGCGCTACGAGCCGGAGGTGATCCTCGATGCCCATGAGTCGGCGAGCCTCAAGACCCGCACGCTCGGCCGTGAGGGCTTTCTCACCGATTTCGAGGCGCAATTCGACATGGCAGCGAGCCCTGCCGTCGCCGCCGTCTTGCGTGAGTACGGCGAGGGCGAACTGCTACCGGCCCTGATCACCGCAGTGCAGGGGCGCGGTCTGCGCGCCCAACGCTACATCCGCGAAATCACTTCCACCCGGCAACCCATCACCCACGGTGGACTGACGGCCCGCAAGTTCCGCAACAAGGCCGGCTTGCGCGGTGCTCTAACCGTCCTGCTTGAGACCCCCATGGAACCCAAGGACGGTAGCTATCCCAGTTATCGCAACATAGCCGAACGTGTGGCGCGCCAGACGTTGTGCATGCAGGCGTTCGTCGAGGTGGTGAGTCGGGAATCAATGCGGATTGCGCAGGTGGTGGCAACAGCAGGCCGGTTGCCGGACCAGCAAGTCCTTCCTCTCAACGGCGTGTGGGTCAAGGATCTTCAGTCGCCGGAAGTCGTGATTGAGCTGCGCCGCCGGGAAGATTATCTGCGGCAGGCGGTGACCTTCGAGAATTGGCGCAAGATGGAGATTCGCGATCCCCTCGCGCTGCCGCGTGCTTACCTCATCACCGCCCACACCGCTGTGTTCGCCAGCCTGCTGGCACGCCACCAGCTGGCTTTCGAGATGGTTGATGAGGCAATCACCTGCACTCAGGAACGGGAGTCCTTCCGGGGCTTCGATCCCGTGGAGGGGGCATGGCATGCCGTGGAGACGGAGCGGTTCCGGGGGCGGGCCGAATCAGGCAGCCTGCTGGTGCCGCTCACGAGTCGCAGCGCAAGGCTTTTGCCGCTGCTGCTCGAGCCTCGCTCCGAAAGCAGTGTGTTCCGCTATCTGGCGTATGCACGCCTGCTCGAGGATCAGACGCCACTTTTCGTTACGCGCATCCCGCGGGATGCGGAGCATCTGCCGGACAGACTCAAGCCGGGGTGATGTCGACCACCGCCCATCCTTGGGTCTTGACCTCGCCGCGCTGATCGAAGGCACGCAGGGCGAGGCGCAGACGCTGTTCGCCCGCCTCCAGGAGTTTCTCCGCCACCTCGGCCTCGCAGGTGATCGCATCTCCCACCCGGGTCATGGCCGTGAAGCGGGTCTCGAAACCGCGAATGCGGGCTTGCTCCACTTGATCGGTAAGACAACGTCCCATCCAGGCCATGATGAGCATGCCGTGGGCGATCACGTCCCCAAGCCCCGCTTCACGCGCAAAATCGCTGTCCACATGCACGGGGTTGTGGTCGCCCGAAGCCCCACAGTAGACGGCGAGCTGGACGCGGGTGAGCGGGGGCAGATGCAGTGCGGGCAGGCGATCTCCCACCTCGAGTGCCTGCCAGTTCACGGTGGAGGGTTGCTCAGCCATGCCGAATCACCAGGGTGCGCCGAAAATCGGCAATGGCCTGCCCATGCTGGTTCGTGATGGTGTTGTCCTGGACGACAAATTCCAGCAGACCGCCCTTGCGGGAATGGATGTCCGAGATCACCGCATTGAAGGTCAGCGCGTCTCCGGCGAACGCCGGCGCATGGTAGGTGAAGCCCTGCTCCGCATGCAGGACCTGTGGCAAAGGAATCCCGACCTCATCGAACCAGCCGTAGGGCTCTGGCCGATCCATCTCAAGGCAGAAGAGGAAAGTCGGCGGCATGAGCAGGCCGGGGTAGCCCGCTTGCCTCGCAGCCTGATCGTCCATGCAGACCGGGCGGGTTTCACCAATGGCCTTGGCGAATTGGCGCAACCGGCCCTTCTCCACCTCGAGCGTGCAAGTCGGCGACCGGTAACCAATGAACTTCAGGTCTATCATCCGCCTGTCTCCCGTGGTGACCCGCAGCCATGCGGCAGGCTCTGGCGGTATTATGTCACCGGTTTTCATCGTGAGCAGACCAGAAAGGAACCCCCGTGCCCAAGCTGACCAACGCCGAGATCACGCAATTCCTGGCCGAGCCCGGGCTGCTCATGGATATCGCCACCCTGGATGGTGACGGTTGGCCGGCGGTCTGTCCCATCTGGTACATCTTCGAGGAGGGCAGGATCTGGTTCACGCCGCGCCAGCATTCGGAGTGGCTTTCGAACATCCGGCGCGATGCACGCGTGGCGCTGTGCATCGATGAAATCACCCAGCCCTATCGCAAGGTCATCGTGCAGGGATATGCGGTAATCGTGCATGAGGTGAGCGAGGACGACCTCTGGCGTGAGCGTTACCGACGCATCGCCGAGCGTTATCTCAAGCCCACCGATGCCAACGCCTATGTGGATGTCACCGATGATCAGCCACGCGCGCTCTGCTCGGTGTCCCTGGCGGACTCCGAGGTCAAGACCTGGCGCATGCCCGTCGGCAACGAGGCCTACCAGGGAATCTGGGCCAAACGCTACTGGACCGGCGATGCCAAGGCCGGCAAAGAGGCCCCCGACAATTTCACCGCCACCGAATAAGGTCGGGCACCCGGCACCACCGGATGTCTCATTCACAGGCAGTTCTGCATGATTTCCGAAACACTCACAGACAACCTGGGCGCTTTCATCCGTCGCGAATTCGGTGACGAATTCGAACTTGCGGAGTTGACCGAGTCCGACGGCCATGCCGGACTGACCTTCCTGTTTTCGGTGCGTCGGCGCGCGACAGGCGAGGTGGAACACCAACATGTGCTGAAGGTTCCGCCCCAGGGAGTGGCGCGACGCGGGAACACAGATGTCTACCGTCAGGCGCCACTGCTGCGTGCCTTGCATGCCGCCGGGCTGCCGGTGCCGCAGGTGCCGTTCGCGAGCGAGGATGAAACCCTGTTCGGCGTGCCCTACATCGTGATGGAGCGCCTGCCCGGGCGCACGTTCTTCATGTGGGATCCGCATCCTTCCTATGCGCGCGAGCCCTCGGTGGTGGAACCCCTGTGGCGCCAGGCGGTCGAGGCGCTGCCCGGTTTCCATCTCTTCGACTGGCAGGCAAAGCTCACTGGCTGGCAGGCCCCTGAACCACTGCATGAACAGGTTTCGCGCTGGCGCCGCATCTACCAGCAGTCGCCCGAACCTCAGTGGAGCGCGCAGGCCGAAGAGGTGGAGCGCCTGCTGCTTGCCACCATGCCCGGGGATTCTCCCATCGGGCTCTATCACGGTGATTACCAACCCGGAAACATCCTGTACGAGGACGGTCGACTGACCGGCGTCATCGACTGGGAGATTTCCGGTATCGGCGATGTGCTGCTCGATGTGGGCTGGTTGATGATGGCAGCCGATCAGCACAACTGGGTGGAAGGCTGGCGTTCGATCTGCCCACCACCGGTGGAAGAGATCAGGGACATCTATGAGTCCCGTATGGGACAGCGCTTTGCATCCATCCCCTGGTACCAGGCGTTTGCCGGCTATCGACTCGGAAGCATTGGTTGCCTCAACGTGAAGCTTCACCGCAAGGGCCAGCGCCATGATCCGATCTGGGAATCGATCGGGGGCTGCCTGTCGAGCATGTTTGATCGGGCGCGGGAGATTCTGCTCGCACGCTGAAGCGTGCCCCGTCGATGGTCGTACGCCTCTTGCCTTACGCGCCGCCCCTGCATTGGCAGGCAATGCACGCGTTTTATGCGTTCCGCGCAATTCCCGGTCTTGAACTCGTCACTGAGGATACCTACTCGCGAGTTCTCGGCGCTGCTGGAGAAGCGTTCCGGATCTCTGTCGCCCATCATCCGGTCGAGCAAGCACTGGCACTGACGGTTGAGTCGGAGGACCCCGCGCATGTCGTCGAGGCCGAACGCAGCGTGCGCTTCGCCTTCGATCTGGACACCGACACCATGAGGATCGAGGCCGGGCTGTGCGATGCGGAGCCCGAGCTTGCCCACTTGCTGGCCTTGCGGCCCGGCTTGCGGCCACCGGGAGGTTGGTCGGATTTTGAACTGGCGGTGCGGGCGGTTCTCGGCCAGCAGATCACCGTGAGCGGCGCGCGCGCATTGGCAGCGCGACTGGTGATGCTGTGCGGCAGCAGGGTCGCTGACGCAGCCTCTGGTAACTTGCTCACGCATGGCTTCCCCTCACCCGAGGCGCTGTTGCAGACGGATCTATCCACCCTGCCCATGCCGGGCTCCCGACGTCGTACCTTGCAGGCGGTTGCCCAAGCCGTGCTCGATGAACCAGCACTGCTCGCGCCCGGCCAGACGCTCGCGGTTGCCCTCGAGGCCTGGTGCAACATCCCGGGCATCGGGCCTTGGACTGCGCACTACATCGCGTTGCGGGCACTGCGGGTTGCAGATGCGTTTCCAGCCTCTGATGCAGGCTTGCTGCGGGTGGCGCGCAGTCTGGCTCTCGCTCACGACGCGCGTTCGCTGGAAGCTCGCTCAGCACGCTGGCGCCCTTGGCGCGCCTTCATGGCACAACACCTGTGGTGCAGCGACATGGCATGAGCGGGCAGGGGCGTGGAGCGCGACCTTCATGCGCAGTATCATCAGGTTGTCTCTCATCCGCCCAGCGCACCCGCGAGGAACCTCCCATGAACAACGGCCCCAGCACACGCTTGACCCGGCGCGCCTTCCTCTACCTGTCCAGCCTTTTCGCGATGGCCGCCGGCCGCCCGGGCGCACTGGCAGCGGCCGAGCAGGCGGCGCCCAGCCCTGAGAAGATTTCCGAATGGAATGCCCTGTTGAAGGAAGCCACGGACTTTCCGCTGTTCAGTGCACTGTTCGGTCGACGCTCACGTCGCTTCGGCTGGGGCATGGAGATTCCCCGCGGCCCGCTCAAGTTCAAGTCCACCAAGGAGCCCTTGCCGCTCGATGATTTCGAGCGCTCGCTGCTGCTTGCCGCCGGACTCGGTGTTTCGGGATGGCACAACGGCATTCCCTATTCCGATGCAGAAGCGGGACTTTGCACTTATTCCGCGCGCTACACCGGGCGCACCCTCCCATCAGCAGCAGGTATCGGCAATGCCGATCTCTTCTACACGGAGGACAGTGGCACCTACTTCGTGAGTACCCGCGATTCCGGTGCCGACGGCAGCTGGGCCGATGCGCGCATGACGGATGCCGAAAAGCTGATTGCCACCGTCAAGCGACATACCCACCAGATCAGCGACAAGCGCATCGATCTGCCACGCGGCGAACCCCATTTCAGTGCCCACAACAGCTGGAACTCGAACACGCCGGGCACCACGGTGTTCATGCCCATCGCGAATGTCTCCGAACAACTGCTCGGTTTTCTTTTCATCGTGCTCGGCTCAGGCTACACGCTCTGGGACGATCGCCACGGGCGTACTGCCGGTGACTTCGAGGCCTTCCACAAGAGCGGCCTGCTCAACCCTGAAAAGAAATACGCGCACTCCTACATGGAGCAGTACATCCTGACCTGCAGTGCCGTGGAGATGGGCGACATGGGCCACAACATGGCCCTCGCCCTGCAACCTCTGGGCCTCGGCGGCTGGTTTTTCTCTGGTATCAGTCCCTTCTCCCTGTTGGGGGCCGGCGCGGCCAAGGGTGTGCCCGGACTCGGCTTCACTTTCGAGAGTCGTCCCGAGTGGGGCGTGCCCAACCCTGTGGGGCTGGAGGGTGTCTACCAGGGTTACTGCCCGCCGTGGTACCCGGACATGCGCGCCGCAGTGCAGGCATATGTCGATCTGAAATTTGCCAAGGGCGGCGCCTACGATCCCACAAGCCCGGGCCCCTTCAAGGACAATGCAAGTGTCAAGGGAGCTGCGGTGCCGCCCGAGCCGGAATTGGTGGAAGCCGTGGTCGCGGCTGCGGATTACATCTACAACACCTACGGCAAATTTCCGGGCACGGTGCCCACGATCTACATGCGGTTCTACACCCAGGCGCATCGACTGGAAACGGATTTCTACGACAAGTTCTATGCGGCGGGCGCTTACCTCGAAACGCACAAGCGCAATGTTGCGCGCTGGCTGAAGAAAACCGGCGAGGCCTGAGCAATGCGCCCGCACCTCGCGGAGCTGAACAAGGATCTCTACCACTGCGCGGACTGCAGCTACTGTGTGGACGCGGTGTGGGAAGAAGCTGGACTTGCCCATGTGTGCGCGACCCTGCAGAGCCACAGTCCGGTGGCGAGCTATTCCGGGCGCGGCTACATCGCCGCGGCCCGCGCCTGGCATGAAGGCAAGCCGCTCGACACATCCACGCTCGCCGAACGCGTGTTCACCTGCAGCACCTGCGGGCACTGCGAGACCGTTTGCCCCATCGGACTGCGACCCACCCAGGTGGGGCTCGCCTTGCGCGCGGAGCTGTGGGCCGATGACGCTGTCCCCGCCGCAACGCGTGCACTCGCCGAGAGCGTCCTGCGTGACGGCAATCCCTGGGGCGTAGCCCGGGATGCCCGGAACGACTGGCTTCCCGCTGCCGCCGCAACGCCGGCTCCACGCGGTGAGCTGCTCTATCTGCCGGGCTGTGCCGCGGCGACCGGCCATCCCGCCGAGGCCCGGGCTGCGGCCACGCTCATGCGTGCAGCGGGCTACGCCGTGCATGCAATGAAGGGCGATGGTTGCTGTGGTGCGCCCCTGCATGAACTCGGTCGCACCGAAGAAGCCTCACGTCTCATCGGCGCGCTGGCCCGTCGCGCCGAGGGGGCCCTGCCCGTCGTGATTTCCGGGCTGGAATGCGCGGCGAGTTGGACGAGGCATGACACACCCGCGCGGCCCGTGCAGTTTCTCGACTGGCTGCTGCAATGTCTGGACGACGGTGAGCTCATGCTCACGGTGAGGGAGGGCAGGGCGCGGGAGGTCGCGCTCCATCACAGCTGCCAGTCGCGCAATTCAACAACGGTGAACGCCGCCTTGCGCAGACTTTGTGATCATCTCGGTTTGCACATCCTCGAGACTGCCGGTTCTTCTCGCCACGTGGTGTGTTGTGGCGCGGCTGGCGGGATGCCCGCCATTGCACCAGCCTCAGCCAGTCGCATGGCAGAAGCGCGTCGCGAGGGTCTGCCGGATTTGCCCTTGATCTCGGCAGACATTCGTTGTGTGGCCCATCATCGGCAGTCCGCACCCGCGGCCCGGGTTTTCGGGCCTGCGGAATTCATTCTCGCCCATTGCACGGTTGGCCCATGATCGTCCCGGAAGAAATTTGCGCGGAAATCGATCCGACACGAGTGTTTCGCGACCCGCTCGATTTGCTGACTTACCAGCGGGATTGCTCTGTGGTCGCGCCGGGTGAGGCTTCGGTGCTCATCCGACCCAACAGCAGCGCGGAAATTTCGTCAGTTCTGAAGCG
>Ga0315906_10003901_pt1 | contig 19529 bp, 16 predicted proteins | sample LakEriMetagenome_4_FD_203526 | JGI IMG/M metagenome (GOLD analysis project Ga0315906, IMG submission 203526) | Freshwater fungal communities from buoy surface, Lake Erie, Ohio, United States - Buoy 2 MA122 | ecosystem: Environmental > Aquatic > Freshwater > Lake > Lake biofilm | place: USA... | reverse complement strand
TCTTGTGGAACAGCGGGTGTGGCAGACGTTTTGGACTTCGGTGACTTGCTCGTAGACATAGTGGCTCCTTGACATAGTAGGGAGCCTAGCAAAAATTTAATCTACACAAAATTCCTTACACCCTCTCTACTTTTCGTACAGCCCATAACTACCAAGTAAGCAACACGGGACTACAATCATGGCTGATATAGACGTTAAACCTGACCGTAGGCCAACCAGTTAAGTCCTTATCCGCGTGGCAGACCTCTTTACCATACCAGTCGATGTGCGGGCAAATGCCGCCGACCAACACATACCGCTGGCAGAGCGCCTGCGTCCGCAACAATTGTCAGATGTCATCGGCCAGGAGCACCTCACTGGCGAAGGTATGCCGCTTCGCATTGCATTTGATTCCCAAAAGATCCACTCGATGATTCTCTGGGGACCGCCTGGCGTTGGCAAAACATCCATTGCGCGTCTGATGGCTCATACCTTTGAAGCGGATTTTGTCGCGCTATCGGCGGTACTCTCCGGAGTCAAGGAAATACGAGAGTCGATCGAACGCGCGCAAGTGAATCGAGATCAGCTACAGCGCAGCACCATCTTGTTTGTGGATGAAGTACATCGATTCAACAAAAGTCAGCAAGATGCATTCTTGCCACACGTGGAGTCTGGTCTCATCACCTTCATCGGCGCTACCACCGAGAACCCATCCTTCGAACTCAACAACGCACTGCTCTCGCGCGCTGCTGTTTATGTTCTCAAGCCTCTCGGCTCAGAGGCGCTCGCGAAAATGCTCGAACATGCGCTCAATACCCTCGGTTTGAACGCTGCCTTCGCCAGCCCGAGCGGAGGAAACGCAAAGGCCTACGTTCTCGAGATCGCCGATGGCGACGGGAGGCGCCTACTCAATCTCGTCGAACAACTTGCAACTGCAATCGACGCAAAACGCCCAGCGCAGCTCGATGAAGCTTTTGTCATGTCCGTCTTGGCCAGGGCATCAAGGCGCTTTGACAAAAGTGGGGATGATTTTTACGATCAAGTTTCCGCCTTACACAAAAGTGTTCGGGGCTCGGATCCAGACGCGTCCCTGTATTGGTTTTGCCGCATGCTTGACGGTGGGGCGGACCCGAGATATCTTGCGCGTCGTCTTATTCGGATGGCAACCGAAGATATCGGTCTGGCCGACCCCCGCGCACTACAAATCACATTGGATGCCAGCGATACCTACGAGAGGCTCGGTTCTCCCGAAGGCGAGTTAGCGTTGGCGGAAGCAGTTGTCTATCTCGCCATTGCCGCCAAGTCGAACGCGGTCTACAACGCGTACAACGCGGTTCGCGCACTTATTCAGCAAGACGAGTCGCGCCCGGTACCAATGCATATCCGCAATGCGCCGACAAAGCTGATGAAAGATATCGGCATGGGTAAGGGCTATCGCTATGCGCACGACGAGGCAGAGGCCTATGCAGCGGGCGAAAACTACCTGCCGATGGGCCTCGAAGGGCACCGCTGGTATGACCCAACCGACCGCGGTCTGGAGGCGAAAATTCGGGAGAAGCTTGCGCACCTGCGTGCACTTGATGGAAAATTGAAGTCATGAAGACCTCGCGCCAGCCTCTTCCTCGATTCGTCCGTCCCGTGTGTCTAACCGGGAAGCAGGGGTTCGTCTATGCGCCAAAGGCCAGCCGCTCCTCTCTGCGCTCGTTGAGTATTTCTCAACCCCGATCTCGCTAGTATCTAAGTAGCATTGCGCGATTCCGCGCAGCTAGACATGGGGTCACATTGACGCTCTTGACGCGGTGGATCAATCGCCCAAGCCACACCTATTCTCCAATCTTGAATCAAGGTAAGAAACATGCTCGAAATTCAACAACTCCGTAAAGAAATGCCGCAGGTCGTCGAAGGGCTTCTTCGTCGAGAGTACACGTTTGACGAAGCGACATTTAGCGAACTCGAAGCTGAGCGCAAATCTCTTCAAGTGCGAACAGAGGAACTGCAAGCGACTCGCAATGCCGCGTCTAAACAGATCGGCATCCTCAAAAGTCAGGGCCAAGATACTTCTGGAGTCATGGCAGAGGTCGCCGGTGTTGGCGATGCGCTAAAGGCAAATGAAGTTGCGTTGAGTGCTCTTCAAGACCGGCTAAACAGCTTCCTACGTCAAATTCCCAACATTCCGCGTGCCGATGTGCCGGCCGGAAAGTCGGCGGACGAAAATATCGAAGTCCGCCGCTGGGGGGCTGTCCGCTCTTTTGACTTCGCGCCGAAAGATCACACTGATATTGGTGAAGTGCTCAAGGGAATTGATTTTGAAACTGCTACAAAACTGTCGGGTGCGCGCTTTTCCGTGCTGCGTGGACAGGTCGCAAGATTGCACCGCGCTATCGCGCAGTTCATGTTGGATACGCATACCGAACAACACGGTTACACAGAGGTATACGTCCCGTACATGGTTGGGCCTGAGTCCGCGGACGGCGTGTCCAGCCTCGCCAAGTTCAAGGACGATCTGTTCAAGATCGAGGGGCGCGATTTATACCTCATCCCAACGGCTGAGTACCCAGTAACTAATTTTGTGCGCGACACGATTGTGGATGCGAAAGAGTTGCCACTTAAGTTCGCATGCCATTCGCCGTGTTTTCGATCGGAGGCAGGTAGTTACGGTAAAGACACACGTGGCATGATTCGCCAGCATCAGTTCGATAAGGTCGAGTTGGTGCAAATTATTACGCCGGAAAAATCGACTGAGGCGCACGAGGAACTAACGACACACGCCGAAGCCATTCTGCAGAAGTTAGAGCTGCCGTATCGAAAGATGCTGCTGTGCACCGGCGACATGGGTTTTGCGTCGGCGAAGACCTACGACTTGGAAGTATGGCTGCCGGCACAAAACGCTTATCGGGAAATTTCGAGTTGTTCCAATTTTGAAGCGTTTCAGGCGCGACGGATGATGGCGAGATTCAAGAACGGCGCAGGCAAGACCGAGCTGCTCCATACGGTGAATGGTTCGGGACTAGCGGTTGGCCGGACACTTGTCGCAATTCTCGAAAATTACCAAGACGGTGACGGTAGTGTTTCGATACCGACTGCATTGCAACCATACATGGGTGGCTTGTCGAAGATTGGCGCCGTCTAGATAAAAAATGGAGTACCGATGTGGTGACAACAGTTGTATTGGTGCGGCACGGCGAAACAGAGTGGAATCGGCTTGGCAGGATTCAGGGGCACGCTGACAGCAATTTGACACCCATCGGCATTCGTCAAGCTAGGGCAATCGGTGAGATGCTTGGCGGACAGACGTTTGACCATATGGTATCGAGTGATCTGGGTCGAGCCCTCCACACTGCGCGACTGATTGCGCCAAACATCGGGCAGAAGGTTCATCTTGAGCCGCGATTCCGTGAGCGCGGCTTCGGCATCGCGGAGGGGAAAACCTACGCCCAAATTGACCAAGAGTTTCCGGAAATGTTTTCGCGCATGCGGGACACGGATCCTGAATACGCGGCCCCCGGTGGAGAGTCTCGGCGGCAGTTCCATGACCGGATTTGCTCAGTCATGGATGATTATGCCGACAGGCATCGGGGCATGTCATTGCTGGTAGTGACGCACGGTGGCGTACTGGCTGCGATGTACCGTCGGCTAATGCGCCTGCCGATAGCTAGTCCCCACAAAATCGAAATTCCCAATGCAGGTTACAACTGTTTGTGTCATGAAGCGGATACGTGGCGCATTCAAACTTGGGGCGATGTGACACACCTGACCCAGAGAACCGACAGTGAGGGAATCTAGCGCTTGGCTCGGCGCCGTTCATGTAGCTGTGCTGCCTCATCCAGCCGAGCATCACCGGTCAAATCCGACTCGAACGGCTTTTCCAGGCGGTTCAAAATGTCAGTGTAGTTGCGAATATTCTCAACGAACTGCACCGCTTCATCACCGCGACAGTAACCGTGTTTTAACGTCTCAAAGATCTCTGGCTCGCGGAGTTTCGGGTAGGCTTTTCGTACATCGAGCCATGAGTCTGCATTCAAGCCCATCCGCGCCGTCAGGATGCGCGCGTCTTCGAGGTGTCCATAACCTTGATTGTAGGCGGCGAGCGCCAGCCACGTCCGGTCTGGCTCCTGAATACGAGCTGGCACGGTGTCGCGCAGAAGGGCAATGTATTTGGCACCGCCAATGATCGATTGTTTTGCGTCCAAACGGTTCTGTACCTTCATCCGATCGGCGGTATCTTCGGTCAGCATCATCAGCCCACGTACTCCCGTCGGTGAGGTTGCCAATGCATCCCAGTGCGACTCTTGGTAGCCAACTGCCGCAAGGATACGCCAGTCGATCCCAGTTAGTTGTTGGGCCTCATGAAAGAACGGTTTCAGTTTTGGTAATTCAGTTTGCATTTTCCCCAGCAGCACCTCGGCATCGATTGGCTGGATGCGGTTGATGTGGCCATAATATCGATCCATCAAGCGATTGAGACTGCCATTGGCGCGGATTTTTTCGAAAAACCGCTCGGCAGATTGCTGTAGGTCAAAGTCCGCTGCGCTCGAAAAGGCCCAAGCAACTTTTGCCTCCTGACCGACATTGAAGGCCGCACTCAGTTCTGGGTGCAGCCGCTTGGCCACCGCAAACCCGTACGTGTCAACCAACGCCACATCTGCTCGCTTAGCGTCTAGCGCCTTAAGCACGTCATCTGCGGTTGCTTCGTGGCGCAAGACTTCAAGAATCAGACTTGGTATGCTTCCGGCCAAGTCCCGGGCGATGTCATGGGCTGGTGTCTCGGCAATGACGGCCAGCGTCCGCCCGCCAATCTCGCCGATGCTGCGTGGGCGCTTGTCCGCCGTACGGTAGATGAGCTGATATTGCGTGGTCTTGTAGGCGGGGCCGAAGGCAAATTTTTGTCGCAATTCTGGGGTGGGGGAAAGGCCCGCAGCGGCGATGTGTCCGCGATTCCCCTCAAGTTGCTGGAGCAACTTCGCGTAACTGGGCATAACGCGAAATCGGACTGAAATACCCAGTTCATTGGCGAACATTGTGGCCAGGTCGTGTTCGAATCCCGTCTGGGCGTCACTTTCCTGGCCGGTCGCCTTGGCAAGTAATTGGGTGGTGGTCGGTCCGCGCAGAGTTAGCACCACCAACTCGCCCGAGGTTCGGGGCGCGGCCAACGGCGCGACGAGCCAATTTGGCGCGAACTCGGTGCGGCGGACGCCAAGCCCCAAAAGGACAATGGCAGCGATCACCGCGATTGCAACAAAAATGGCAATGCGCGCTTGCATGTAACGAGTTTATTGGCTTTTGCATCTGTCTGCGCGGTGAGATAATGCAGTTAATGCCGACGACAAATTCAACCAAAGGGCGAGTCTTCGCCATCGTGCCTGCCGCAGGAAGTGGTACGAGGATGGCAGACCCTCTGCCGAAACAGTACCTGCCGATCAACGGCTTACCGATGATCTTGCATACCTTGACGGCGATGGCTCGGGTGGCGCGGATCGAGACGATTGCGGTGGTGATCGCTGCCGACGATAACTACTGGGACGACGTAATTGCGCGGAGCAGCCAAGAGCGGGGAAGCAGCCTTACCGATCGCCTTCAGGTGTTTCGCGTCGGGGGAAAGACGCGGGCTGAGAGTGTACTCAATGGGCTACGGGCGGTTTCCCCAGTATTTGGCCCGACTGACCGAGCAATGGTCCACGACGCCGCCCGACCGTGCATCCGAAGCGAACTCATCGAACAGTTTTTAGACGAGCTTGAGGAGGATCCTATTGGCGGACTGCTGGCCTTGCCCGTCGCAGATACCCTCAAGCGGGCGAGCCCGGACCTGCGAGTAGAGCAAACCGTGGACCGTCAGCAACTTTGGCGTGCACAAACCCCACAAATGTTTCGGGTCGACTTGTTGGCTAAGGCGTTGGCCGCGATGCCGGGTGCCACTGACGAGTCGCAGGCAATTGAGGCGATTGGTTATCAGCCCAAGCTCGTCATCGGTGAAAGTGCGAATCTCAAAGTGACCTACGCGACCGATATGACACTCGCCCGAATTCTATTAGCGGAAAGCGAATCGACAACATGACTGTTTCAACCCCCACCTTCAGAATCGGGCACGGCTTTGACGTTCATCAACTCGTTGTGGGCCGTAAGTGCATCATTGGAGGCGTAGAGATCCCATTCGACCGAGGTCTGCTTGGGCACTCCGATGCGGATGTGTTGCTACACGCGATATGCGATGCGTTGCTAGGTGCCGCTGCATTTGGCGACATTGGCATGCACTTTCCAGACACAGATCCACGCTTCCACGGCATCGACAGTCGCCAACTTCTCAGCCACGTGGTTGCACTGCTCAATGATCATGGATTCAAGATCGGCAATATCGATGCGACGGTAATTGCAGAAGCGCCGCGGCTCGCCCCCCATATTGCCGCCATGGTTGGCAATATTGCGACCGATGCCAAGTGTGATATCACCGCAGTCAACGTCAAGGCCACCACTACTGAAAAATTGGGATTTACCGGCCGCGGCGAGGGGATCGCCGCTGAGGCGGTCTGCCTAATTTACTTGGTGGAATAAAACGCGCCGATAGCCGATCAAGACTGGGGTTTGACCTGGGCCAACACCTCACTCGTCCAAGTCAGGCGATCAATCAAAGTTTTGAGAAAGACACGATTGAACCGGAGTTGGCAGGCCTCTGACAGCTGCTCGAGTTGCACGTCCTGAATTTTCAACAGCTGCACTTCTGAAACAGCCGTGATCGTGGCCGTGCGCCGCGATTTGTCACCTGAAAGATAAGCCATTTCACCGAAGCAGTCGCCGTCCTTGAGTACATTGAGCAACTTATTGTCTTTCATCACTTTCACCTGGCCGGATATGATGATGTAGAACGCATGGCCGATATCACCCTCCAGCAACAGGCTTTGTTCGCGCGCGTGGTTTTCCCACACCGACCCGCGAAGAACTTCCCAGAGTTCCGAGTCGCGAAAATCTTTGAAGAACTCAAGCTTGCGAAGTGCGTTGAATTTCTCGACCGACGAAATTTCGAATGAGTATTTTTCAAGTTGCGGAAACGTGTCGGCAAGATCGCGTGCCATGGCATACCAGCCCGGATATCGTTTCGCAGGGTCCTTAGCCATCGCGGTTTCAACAATCTTGATGATTTCGTCGGGCAGGTCAGGCCTAATTATGCGCAGTGGTATGGGATCTTCGTTAAGAATCTTGTTTATCATTGAAACTGAATTCGCAGCTTGATACGGCAGTCTACCGGTCAACAACTCATAAAAGGTGACGCCGAGTGAATAGATGTCGGTCTGGACGGACGGCGGCTCTTCGTGAATTTGTTCCGGTGCCATGTAGGCTGGGGAGCCAACAAAGCCATCGATCTGTGTGTGCGTTGCCTGCGAGATTTGCGCCGTGCCAAAGTCGGAGATCTTTATCTCGTCGCGATCAGACAGCAAAATGTTTGCCGCTTTAATGTCGCGATGAATGACGCCGTTCTGAAAAGCGTAGTCAAGTGCACGACAGGCTTTGAAAATTACCAATACTGCCTGACGAACAGGCAGGAGGTTTGTTTCAGTACAGAACTTCTTAAGGCTGCCACCGCCGACATATTCCATGACGATGTACTGGTTCTCACCCTCAACAACCGCGTCGTAGACACCCACTATATTGGGATGGGACAGCTTGCCCACCATTGCAGCTTCGTTCAGGAACAGTTTTTCGAAACGGCGAGCCTCATCCGGACCTGCTGATTCGTCCTTGACCTGTACTTTAATGGCCACCTTGCGGTTGTAAAATGGGTCATCCGCCAAGTAGACTGCCGCGGTTGCACCGCGTCCAAGTTCGGATAACAACTCGTACTTACCGAGCCTCTGCGGTCGGTCCATGCGCATTCGATTGATCCTTTTTTTGCCACTACCAACCCGCGCAGTGCGAAATGTAAAGGCGAGGTCAGTTGGAAGAAGTTTAGCCGAAGATACGTGAGGGCCAACATTCAGCGCACAGAACTTACCTATCGGGACGTCTAGGGAGAGTTCGGAACAGAAGTGGGGACGGTAACACCAATCGTAGAACCCGTCGTAAGGGTAGACAATGCCGCGCAGCGAAATCCCTCGGATGAAATCGCTGTCAAAGATACGTTGCGCGCACCGCGAATGCCCTGATAATTTTTAAACATTGAACGATCATATGCCGGATCGTAGTGTGAATCAAGCAGGTCCGCCACCAAGTCATCCCAAGCGCCTGCATCCACCAGTCGGTGCCAGCCATCAATTCGCTCCCGGGCGTGAAGGGGCCTTAGACAATCGATCTTGAAATGCATGAGCGTAGGGTCGGCGGTCAGGTGCGCATACTCCTCGACCAAAAGTCGCACTCGAAGTGGCTTGGGTGTGGCGAGTTCGATACATTCGCTATGCCACATTCTTTCGATCAGCACATCCGGGATACGAAGTAGGCCGATCTTTTTGCTCTCGGCCTCAACAAAAACCGGCTTTGCCGGGTCAAATCTTGAAAGTTCTAACCAGATTTTTGACTCAAACATTTTTTGCGACGGTTGGGGCCGATTGGGAATATCCCCCAGCACTGAACCTTTGTGCCCGGCGAGTTGCTCCAAGTCGAGTACTTGTGCGCCTAGCGCATGCATGCTGGTCAGTAAGCGACTTTTTCCTGAGCCGGTACGTCCGCAGATGGCGCGGAAGGAGAATGCCGTGGGCAACTCCTGCAAGTCGGCAACAACCTGTGTCCGCCAGCGTTTGTAACCCCCTTCGAGCTGCGTTGCGTCCCAACCAACCTGCCGGAGGATATGCGTAAACGCTCCAGAACGCGTTCCGCCGCGCCAGCAGTAGATCAACGGTCGCCAGTTTTTTGGCTTAGCGGCGAACGCTGTCTCCAGGTGTCGTGCAATGTTGCGTGCGACGAGCGCCGCGCCAACTTTCTTTGCCTCGAAGCTCGACACCTGTTTGTAAAGCGTGCCCACGCGCTCGCGTTCCGCGTCTTCGAGCGCCGGGAAGGACAGTGCGTCTGGTAGGTGATCTAGCCGCCACTCGGACGGGCTGCGGGTATCGATGATTTCGCTGTAGGTAGCCAGGTCGGCGGCTGACAGCGGTAGTCGCACACAACCTGGCTTTGGCGGAAACCGTGCCGGGTTACGGTGTTCGGTGTTGTCTTCAATCATTGTGTTGCCACGGCCGCCGCCGCCGCAGCCCTCGGCGGTCGACCAACCGTTCGTTGGACAACCGGCAAAACATTTTGCATTATGCGGGCTTGCGCCGCCGCGCCAGGATGCAACCGATCAGCCTGAAAGTTATCCAGATCCTCCGCGATACCGTCGAGTAGAAAGGGTACGAGTGCAAGCCGTCGTTTCGCAGCCAAAGCAGCAAAGACGTTCTTAAAATCAGTCGTGTACTCGATCCCGTAGTTCGGAGGTATCTGAATACCCACAAGAATCACCTTCGCGCCAGCGCGCTGTATGGTATCGATCATTCCCTCCAAATTACGGCGCATGACAGCAACCGGTAAGCCGCGTAGACCGTCATTGGCACCTAGCGCAAGCACAACCGTACCGGGTTTGTGTCGATTCAGATCCGTTTGGATCCGTCCCAACCCGCCTGCCGTTGTCTCTCCTGAGATGCTGGCGTTGATAACACGGATGCCGTCGCTTGCGAGGCGCTTTTCCATGAGCGCCACCCAGCCCTGTTCAGGTTTGATGCCATAAGCCGCAGATAGGCTGTCGCCATAAACCATTACCGAGGCTGTCGCCGAAGCGGTGTTTGCTGCACGGGCCGGGAACGACACATAATGCACCGCTGTCAAAAGCAGCGTCGTCCAAAGGACATAGCTGCGCAACCGGCGCGACGCGCTGCGAGAATCGGGCAATACTGATTCTGATCCTGTCAATGCGGCCATAAAGTCGTGATTCATCCTAGTAAAACTGCGGTTTGTCTGGTGCGCGTGACCGGCGCACTATCAAATTGGCTGCAACGCCCCAATAATTCAAGCTTCTATCCAATTTTTTCGAGCATATTCATGAATGCAACCGATGCCCTTTCCCGCCCAACCAATCTGGCGGATTTCAAAAACTCGCCTGCCGAAGCCGCAGCGGTTGCAGATGCCGGGACCTCAGCACGGGAGCCGGCCGAATCACTCCTCGACAACGCGGAAATCATCCGCGTCACGAATATCACCAAACGGGTGATAACGTCGGACGGTGATCTAACAATCGTAAGCAATGCCAATTTTACTGTGCAGCGCGGTGAAGCGGTCGCCGTCGTCGGGGCGTCAGGGTCGGGCAAGTCTACATTACTCGGCCTCATGGCAGGCCTCGACACACCCACGGAAGGTGACATCGCCATCAACGGTGAAAGTCTATTCAGGCTCGACGAAGACGGCCGGGCCAAGTTAAGGGGGCGTCTGGTTGGTTTCGTATTCCAGTCGTTTCAACTGTTGCCCTCACTCACGGCACTGGAAAATGTCATGCTGCCCTTGGAGCTCGCTGGTGCTGCGGACGCCGAGAAGCGCGCTCGCGTCATTCTTGATCGGGTCGGACTGAGGGATCGGGTGAAACACTATCCGAAACAACTTTCAGGCGGCGAGCAGCAACGCGTGGCCATCGCAAGGGCGTTTGTCACCGAGCCGAAACTCCTGTTTGCGGATGAACCCACAGGCAACCTCGACGCAAAGACGGGGCGGACGATGATCGAGTTGTTGTTTGAGTTGAATCGAGAGTGCGGTACCACGCTGATCTTGGTAACGCACGATGCTAGCTTGGCGGCGCGCTGTGGACGCCGTTTAACCATCGATGCGGGTGTGGTCACCGACGAAACGGACCAAGGCACCATGGCGACGTAGTGGTTTCAAAGAGTTGTTTATTGGCGGGCATCTTCAGTCAATAATGGCTGAAGATACCCGTATTTACTAGAGTTTACCTAAGTCTGGTTAAGGTAGGGATCATGAAAAAAGTGTCACTCGCGTTGAAGTTGCTGCGCCGAAACGCCCATGCGGGCGAGGCGCAGGTGTTGATCGCGGCGCTGCTGATCGCGGTCGCTAGTGTGACAACGGTGTCTTTTTTCGCCGACCGCGTCGAATCGGCGCTGAATCGTCAAGCTAACGAGCTTATCGCCGCCGATGCCATTGTCCGCTCGGATAAAGGCATCGACGTCCGGTTTTTCGAAGAGGCGAACCGACAGGGACTCACCACTGCCCAGACGGTTACATTCCCGAGCATGGTCTCCGGGGATGCTGCACGAGGGCAGGGCGTTAATCTTGCGGAGATCAAGGCGGTATCGGGTATGTTTCCGCTAAGGGGAAAACTGCGCATTGCCGATACGCCGGGCGCGTTGGATCGTGATGCAGAGGGGGTGCCAGATGTCGGCACTACTTGGATACCCGATATCTTGTTGACCAGACTGGGCGCTTCAGTGGGCGACCGCCTGCGGGTAGGCGCAACTGAGTTGACGATCACAAAGGTGCTGACGAAGGAGCCGGACAGCGTTCTCGACTACTTCGGCATCGCGCCGCGCGTCATGATCAACATCAAAGATCTGCCGGCCACTAATCTTATTCAAGTCGGCAGCAGGGTGAATAATGCGTTGCTTGTGGCCGGTGAAAGGCCTGCAGTTGATCGATTTGCAAGTGCATTTGCAGGTAAGCTGAAACGCGGAGAGCGACTGGAAACCGTGCGAGACGCGCGGTCTGAGGTCCGCGTGGCATTGGAGCGCGCGCAGCGTTTCTTGGGGCTGGCCGCGCTGTTGTCCGTCATTCTTGCGTCCGTTGCGGTCGCATTGGCCGCGCGCCGCTTTTCCCAGCGGCAACTCGATAGCGCCGCCATGATGCGTTGCCTCGGTGCCAGCCAAGCAGATATCTTCTCGCTTAACTTCTTGCAGTTCCTCATTTTGGGATTCTCGGCGTGCGTGGTGGGTACGCTGGCCGGGTTTGCTGCGCAAAGCGGTCTTGCCGCGCTGTTGACCGGGTTTTTCACCGTCAGTCTGCCAGCCCCCACGTTCGTGCCGGCCTTGCAAGGGCTTGCAATTGGCATGGTATTGCTCCTCGGGTTTACCCTGCCGCCACTGCTATCTTTGCGTAAAGTGCCGACCCTACGGGTGCTGCGCCGCGATCTCGATCCGTTTGACGGCGTCGCAACCTTTGCCTACTTTCTTGGTTTTGTCACTCTCGCTACCCTCATTGTCTGGCGCTCGGGGGACGTCAAGCTAGGCAGTATTGCCGTGGGTGGGTTTGTTGCGGCCCTCGGTGTCGCGGCGCTGGCAGGATGGTTGTTGATTCAGTTAGCGGCGCGGATGCGCGGCGCTGTCACTGGATCATGGCGGTACGGTGTGGCAAACATGAAACGTCGCTCGGGGGCGAGCCTCGTTCAGATCATGGCGTTGGGACTCGGCATCATGGCAATGTTGCTGCTTACCTTGGTCCGTACCGATTTGATTTCGCGTTGGCAGGGATCTGTCGGCAGTGATATGCCGAATCGTTTTGTCATCAACATTCAAAGTGATCAGCTGGAAAAAGTGCGTGCATTTTTTGCCGAACGCAAGATGCAAACCCCGGATCTTTACCCGATGATCCGCGGTCGCTTAGTGGCTATTTCAGATGTGCCAGTGGCGCAACGCGGTTATACCGATGAGCGCGCAAAGCGGCTTTCGGAGCGTGAATTCAACTTGTCGTGGAGTGACACGCTGCAAGTGGACAACAAGATCGTCGCTGGCAAGTTTTGGACACCTGAGGACAGAACACCACAGTTTTCGGTGGAAGAGGGCATCGCTAAATCGCTAAATATTAAAGTTGGTGACCTGCTTACCTATGGCGTTGCGGGATCACGATTTACCGCCAAGGTGACAAACTTGCGTAAGGTCGAATGGGATTCGTTTAAGGCGAACTTCTTTGTGATTTCGAACCGTGGGGTACTGGACAGTTATCCCGCAAGCTACATCACCAGTTTCCGCCTGGCACCTGGCAATGAAGCGTTGATCACGGGATTGATTCGGCAGTTTCCGAACCTCTCGGTCATTGATCTTACGGCCATCATGAATCAGGTTCGGATCATCACCGATCAAGTTGCCAACGCGGTCTCGTTTGTCTTTATGTTTGCACTTGCCGCAGGCCTGGTTGTGTTGTATGCCGCAATTGCAACGACGCAAGATGAACGTGTCTTCGACGCCGCTGTGATGCGCACGTTGGGTGCCAACCGCCGTCAGATGGTGGTTTTGCAGTTGGCCGAATTTTTGGCGATCGGCTTGATGGCGGGGCTAATCGCGAGTATGGGTGCCATGTCGCTTGCTGCCGTGTTGTCCGATCGTGTACTCAGTGTGCCTTACGTCATCAACTGGTGGATCCCGGTTATCGGTATCTTCGGCGGCGGGCTGGGAATCGCAGTGGCAGGATTGATTGGCACTCGCAAGGCGGTCGACTCGCCGCCACTTGCCACAATTCGCGGATTAGCTTGAGATCTCTCTACCGCGACATGAACCTCGGTAAGCCCTGTTCAACGCGGTTCATTTCCAGTCGGTCGGGTGATTGCCCTTGAGGCAACTACAACAGGGATCAAACCGACCAATACGATGGCCAACGCTGCAATTGATGCTTCTGCGAGGCGTTCGTCCTTGGCAAGAGTGTAAGTTCGGACTGCCAGGGTGTCGAAATTGAACGGGCGCATGACCAGCGTGGCAGGCAGTTCCTTCATCACATCGACAAACACCATGAGGCCGGCGGTGATGAGACTGGTGCGAAGTAACGGCATGTGGACTCGACGGACGACTTCTCGGTCACTCGCGCCGAGCGACCGCGCGGCGGCATCCATACTGGGGGTAATTTTGGCGAAACCAGCTTCGCAGGTTTGCAGACTAATCGCGAGGAAACGGATCAAATAGGCGTAGACGAGAACCGCGAAGCCACCCGTGAGAATCAGTCCTACGTCGCGACCAAGCAGGGTGCCGATGGCGTCCGCCAGCCGATGGTCGAGTGCGGTGACGGGAATCAATACGCCGACAGCGATCACCGTTCCAGGGATGGCATAGCCTAGTCCGACCGCACGGTTGGCAACGGCCATGACCATACTAGGACTACGGCGATTGGCATAGGCGAGCAGCAGGCCCAGCACAACGGCAATAGCGGCCGTCAGGATCGCAATTGAAAAGCTATTCCAAGCCAACTGTGCAAAATCCCCCGGGTTAAACAACGTAACAAAGGCGTCGTTCGTGTTGCCTCCAGCCGAAGTCAGTTCACCTACAGCCAAACGCACGAGTAACATCGCAGGTAATAAAAAACCGGCAACGAGCGGCAGCGAGCAGGCCGCGAATGCCGCAACTGCTGCGTGACCCTGAAGTTGTGTTCGTTGTGGTGGACGGGATAAGGCGTCGGCAAAACGAACCCTCCGTCGCGCGTGGCTCTCTATGAACAGTACGATCGCAACAAAACCCAACAACATACTGGCGAGTTTCGCTGCGGCGATGCGATCGCCTTGTGCAAACCAAGCGTTGAAGATACCTGTGGTGAATGTGTTTACGCCGAAGTAGGATACGGTACCGTAATCGGCCAAAGTCTCCATCATGACCAAAGCAATCCCGGCAACGATGGCGGGGCGGGCGAGCGGCAATGTCACCCGAAAGAGCATGCTCCAGCGTCCATAGCCGAATGTCCTGCCGACTTCAATGAATGAGGTTGATCTCTCCAAAAACGCAACCCGCGCCAACAGGTAAACATATGGATACAGCGCACAGGTCAGCATCGTTGCCGCGCCACCTACGGTGCGGATGTCGAAGAACCAGTAGTCGCTTTTTGTCGTCCAACCAAATGTCTCACGCAACACACTTTGCACGGGCCCAGCGTATTGCAGCAGATCAGTATAGGTGTAGGCCATGACGTAGGCAGGCATGGCGAGGGGCAGTACCAGCATCCATTCCAGAGTTCTGCGCCCCCACCAGTTGTATCTGGCAGTCAACCAAGCGGTGCCCGTCCCAATTGATGCCGCGCCGATACCCACTATCGATAACAGCAGTATGGAATTGCTGAGAAGGTCTGCGAGCGTTGTGGCACGAATATGTTGCCATGCACCCTGGTCAGCGTGGAAGACGCTGGTCAAAACGCTCGCAAGGGGCAATAAAAGTGCCATCGCTAACGTTACCGCGAACCAGAAATTCCCCCGCCGATTTGTCGGTGCTGGTATGGGTATCGCTTGGCTGGGGGTGGTGGAGTTCAATTGCTGTGGCCGGATGGTGATAAACGCGCCAGTTATCCGATGAGGGGCGATAGGCGGGCAGAAACGCATTTTAACAAGAATGATTCTTGTTTCGATTAAATTCCGGTGTTCCTTGCTACATCAGTTGGAAAGCCATCATCGTGAGTTTTTGAACTTTCTGAAGAAAGTCGGGTCTGTGCAGAGCCCATTGCCGTGGTAACGATGCTCTTAGAGGCATTTTGCGGTAGGGGTACCTTCAAAGGGGAGTAGTTCGTCCGGGTTGCTGCATTTTTTGGCTTGCCGGATTGCCCGCATCGTCAATACGAGTCAATCTGACTCCGGTGCGGACAGTGTCTGAGCTGTTTAGACATGAACAAGACCTTTGCACGTCGCATCGACGCCGCAAAGGATCCCGCTCTCGCAGGATATTGGTGTGGATTTGACGTGTTCTGATTCGCCTAGGCGGGCCAGATGAGGTCTTGATGGCCATGGGCCATCAGCATTTACTCAATCCAACAAGGGGAGCTTCATGTTTGAAACGATAGGCAATGTCTGGATGTGGTCCGGATTTGCGTTGTTTGTGGTGATTGCACTCGCAATCGACCTCGTTGTGCTCGACAAAAAAGCGGGGCAAAAGGTAACGGTAAAGGAAGCAGTTGGTTGGTCCATTCTGTGGATCTGTTTGTCGTTCGTCTTTGCCGCGTTGTTGTGGTTCTATCTAGACGGGTCGTATACACGCGAGTTGGCGAATCTCAAAACAACAGAATTTCTGACGGGTTACCTGATCGAAAAGTCGTTGTCGGTCGATAATATTTTTGTCTTCTTGATGATCTTCACTTTTTTTGCCGTCCCCGCCGAGCAACAACGGCGCGCGCTCGTGATCGGTGTGATCGGCGCAATTGTGCTTCGTGTGATCATGATTCTGATCGGTGCCTGGTTGGTCGCGAAGTTCCACTGGATCTTGTATGTTTTCGGCGCCTTTCTTCTCGCCACGGGCATAAAGATGTTGATCTTTGCGGACTCCAACCCCGATCTCAATCAAAACCCGCTGCTGAAGTTCATTCGCAAACACGTCAAGCTGACCGACGATTTTCACGGCGAACAATTCTCGATCATCAAGAACGGCGTACGCTATTTCACGCCAATGTTTGTGGTGGTGATCATGATCGGTGTTACCGATATCGTGTTCGCCGTGGACTCAATTCCGGCAATTTTTGCCATTACGGAAGATCCGTTTATTGTCATGACGTCCAACATTTTTGCCATCCTCGGCCTGCGAGCGCTGTATTTTCTGCTTGCGGATCTCGCCAATCGCTTCCATCTGCTCTCTTACGGGCTGGCGCTGGTATTGGTGTTTGTCGGCACGAAGATGTTGATTGTGGATTGGTTCAAGATCCCTGTATTTGTGTCGCTGGGTGTCGTTGCTGCAATTCTGACCATTGCAATCATCGCGAGCTGGCTGACGCGACCAGGCGCGGAAAAAACCGCCTAGTCCACACACCCGGCTGAAAACATTTATCGGGCAGCAGTGCGCTTCTTGCGCTGCTGCCCGCTGTCTTTTTGGCGGGGCGTTTGCGTTCGATTGTCACTATTGGCGCGGCATTCCGGAAGCTGCAAGCAGACGTTGGCGAACATATTGGCCTTGGCGGAAAAGCGCTTATTTTCAAGCAGTTGCAATTAGCGAATGATTCGTTGTTTTTGGCCTATAGTTTCAGTAGACTTACGCGTTTTCGAAATTCCGCCGCCCGCCACGGGTGGTAACGAAAATAGAAGAAAAACTGCTGAGGAGATCAAGTTGGCCACTGCAAAAAAAGCCAAGACGGCGACCAAGAGTAAGGTAAGCGGGAAATCAACAAAGGTCACAAAGGCGATCAAGGTTGCCAAGAAAAAAGCGCCGGCAAAACCCGCCGTGAAGGTTAAAGCGGTGGCGAAGGCTAAGCCGTCGACAAAATCAACCGCTGCCCAATCCAAAACGGCGGTGAAAGCGAAGTCGGTCAAGAAAACAGCGCCTAAGGCGAAGCCCGTGCCGAAGCTCGCAGTCAAGGGCAAAAAGGCGACGGCAAAGGGCACAAAGACAAAGGTAGTACCGAAGGCGGCCAGCAACACAGCCGCCAAACCATCATCTTCTAAACTCTCAAAAGCACCACCAAAAGTGACATCAAAAAGCTCCGCGACAAAATCTGCGCCTTCAAAGGCAGCCCCTAAACCCAATACAAAAGCCGCACCGCCACCCGCGACCCTTGCAAAACCAGCCACCAAGTCGGGAAAGGCGCCGACATCTGTGCCTGCCTCATTAGACCGCCCCAAGACGCCCGTTGGGAAGAGTTCTCCGCGCGCCACTTTTGTTGCCGCGACGCCAGCTGCCCCGCTGGTCACGATTCCCGCGCCGACGCGGGCATTACCCAAGTCGATGACGGTGAAGGCGCACACCAGCAACGTCCTGCCATTTAACCCGAAGACTGTTGGTGTTGCGGGCTACTTGTCCGAAGCAGAAATACTCAAGCAGCCCAAAGAAAAGTACATGTCCAAAGAGCAACTGGCGTTTTTCAAGCAACGTCTGCTTGAGTTGCAATCGCAACTCCGTGAAAACGCCGGCCAGACGACTGAACACTTGCGCGAGCTGGCGATCGTGCCGGATCCCGCAGACCGCGCAACGCTTGAGGAAGAGCATGCCTTGGAACTTCGCGCACGCGACCGAGAGCGTAAGTTGTTAAAGAAAGTCGAAGCGTCGATTGTCCGTATCGACGAAGGCGAGTATGGCTACTGCGAGGAGACCGGCGAGCCAATTGGCATTCCGCGCTTGCTGGCGCGGCCGACGGCCACGCTCAGTATCGAGGCGCAAGAGCGGCGTGAGTTGAAACAGCGCATGTTTGGCGAGTAGCCAATACAAGGCAGTAACCCAGCGATAGTTGAAAACGAAAACGCCGCTTCCTCTCGATGCGGCGTTTTTCATTCTTGCCATAGTTTTTCACTCAGGCCAATTCGCTGACAATCACCACATTGCAATAGGGACGGGCATCTCCAAGCAGAAAGTGCTGGAAATGCCCATGGAATGGCGCGTTTCAGATACGCCTGAAACACCTCAGCAGCGTCACCGGCGGCACGTTTGGCACCGGCAGCTACACCTATGACGCCAACGGCAACCTGGCCACGGCCCCCAATGGCCGCACCGCGACGTGGACCAGCTTTGACATGCCGCTAACCCTCACCAAAGGCAGCAACACGGCGACCTTCACCTATGGGCCGGAGCATCAGCGCACCAAGCAGGTCAGAAGCGGAAACATCACCGTCACCTACGCCGGGGCGATGGAAGTCGAGACCAATACCAGCACCAACACCCGCACCATCAAAACCTACTGGCCGATGGGCATTGGCGTGGAGATTGACCGGCCGGCCACGGGAAGCCCGGCAGTCACCCCGCCGACCGAACTGAACTGGCTGCACAAAGACCGGCTGGGCTCACCGATTGCCATCAGTGGCGAGACCGGGACACTGCGAGAGCGGCTGGCCTATGACGCTTGGGGTAAACGTCGCACCACCAACGGTGCCACCACCGGTACCCCGGCCACGCCGACGCCAGACAGCATCGATGGGGTGGTGGATAACCGTGGCTTCACGGGGCATGAGATGCTCGATCAGCTAGACCTCGTGCACATGAACGGGCGTATCTACGACCCGCTGATTGGCCGATTCTTGAGTGCTGACCCAATCCTGCAAGACCCGATGAATGGGCAAAGCTATAACCGCTATAGCTATGTGATGAACAATCCGACGAATCTGACGGATCCGACGGGGTTTAGTGCAGAAGGTATAGAAGGCTGTAGTGTCAACAACGGCGGGTGCCTTCAGCAAGCTATTTCGCAGGCAGAGCTTGCCCGCTTCGCGAAGTCGTTTAGTGAAAGTCAGCAGAAGCCACCTGCTAATTCGAAGCCGAATGATAGCCAAGGCAACAAACCGACGAATCCGAAGGATGGTGGGGCGGCGAAGAATGATGCGGCGGGTAGCGGTCCTCAAGCAAATAACAGTGGTCTAGGGGCTGCCCCAGGCGAAAAGCTGTCTTCGGCACTCACCCACGCCCGATTATCGAATGGGATGTACGACAAAAGTTTCACTGGTGCCGATGGCTATACGATGCTGCCCGGAACCTTAGTGGACGACGAGAAGACTGGGTTGAGAACTGCGGTCTTCGGCAACGGCACAAATTACATACAGGCATTTGCTGGGACGAGTCCAACTTCGTCGGCAAATTGGTCCGCGAATCTGGCGCAGGCCTTTGGGTGTTGAATTGCATCGAAATCTGACCCACCAATTGCATTGAATTTTGACCCACCTGAATTGGTACGAATTTACGCTTCTTCTGTGGATATTTTTGTGGATTTCCTTTCTCGCTTGATGCGTTGAG
>Ga0315906_10003896_pt1 | contig 19544 bp, 30 predicted proteins | sample LakEriMetagenome_4_FD_203526 | JGI IMG/M metagenome (GOLD analysis project Ga0315906, IMG submission 203526) | Freshwater fungal communities from buoy surface, Lake Erie, Ohio, United States - Buoy 2 MA122 | ecosystem: Environmental > Aquatic > Freshwater > Lake > Lake biofilm | place: USA... | reverse complement strand
CCGAACGGGATTTCCAGCCAGCCTAATGCCGCTGCGTCATCGGCTGCACGCTTGACGATAACCGTGTTGTAGCCGGCTTCGTGCTGGACGATTTCCGCGCCGGCTGCCTGCGCTGCTTCGACTTCGGGGGACAGGCTGCCCTGTGGTGTGTGTGCCCTGCAGCTGAGGCCCAGCGCCTGCGCCACATGCGCCACAATGTTCACCTGCGGGCTGGCCCTGCTGCCAGCTGTCACCAGGCCTGTGCAGCCGGCTGGTGCCTTCTGCGCCAGGGTCAGGCAGCTGCGCACCTTGCCGCCACACACCCCGTTCACCTCAAACGCATCATCGCGCTTGAACCACCAGTCACCGATCTGCTGCACTGGGGTCAGCGCCTGCGGGTCAGTCACCACGGGTTTGGGCACGCCGGCCTGCGCCTTCCTGGCGCTGATCGTTGCCCACTGCTCACGGTTGGCCTGCACCTGCTCAGCACGCAGCTCAACACCCACATACCTGCGCCCCAGCACGCTGCTCACCACGCCGCGCACGCTGCCGCCGGCGAACGGATCCAGGATCGTTGCATCTGCCGGGCTGAACCACCTGATCGCCAGCTCACACAGCACAGGGTCGAAGATGCTGGTTCCTGTGCCATCCTGCTGCGCGTCTTCATGGCTGCTGTATTTGCCATCCGGCTGTTTGAACTTCCATGCTGAGTTCGCGCCAGTACCGCCTCCAGGTATCGCCCGATGCTTCATCGGTGTGTATTTCAGCTTCCCATCAGCGCACTTCTTGGCATACAGGCCTGCAGCTAGGCTGGCACCCTGGCCGCCGATGGTGCCACGCACCTCACCCTTGTGCACATACTTGCCAGCCTGCATGGCCTGCGCTGGTGCCATGCCGGCCAGGTTCTCACCTCTGCCCACTTCGCTGCGGATACCCAGCCCCACCCACTGGCGCTTCCTGTCCTGCCACCAGCCCTCACGCGCATTCAACACGCTGAAGGGTGGTGCCAGGAACTTGGCTGCCAGGTTCCCTGCGTGTTCGGTCTTCGGTGTGATTTCGTCCAGCAGGCTGCCCAGTTCTTCGCTGGTGAATCCGGTGCTGTCCAACTCGTCTTCGGGCAGGCTGTCCAGCAGCTGGGCAAGAACCTCTTGATCCCACTCGGCCAGCTCTGCTGTTCGGTTGTCAGCGATGGCGAAGGCCACGGCCTCAATGCTGCTGTCATCCACCACCACGGCTGCCAGGTGTGACCAGCCTAGCGCCTTGGCTGCCTCAAGCCTGCCGTTGCCGGCCCTGACAATCATGCCCTGCTTCTGCACCACCACTGGTGCGCGCTGGCCCCAGCGCTGCAGGCTGGCCTTGATCGCGTCAAGGTTTCGCTGGCTGTGCTTCCTGGCGTTGGCTGGGTCAGGGCTCAGGGTGTCGATCGGCAGCGCCAGGTGCTGCAGCTGCTCAGCGATGTAGGCAAACTGCCCCCCCTGCCCCCTGGCCTCAGGTGCCGCAGCTGCTGTGTCCGGCGCACTCACCCCGTCCTGCTCATCTGCCATGGTATAGCCCTTTCGCTACCTGCTACTCATCGTCATCAACCACCACATCCTCAGGCTTCCAGTCTTCTACTAGTTGCCCGTACTCATCGCGCAAAATCGGATCGCTGAGGATGGCATCACGCAGGCCCTGCGCCAGTTTGCGGAAGGCCTGCTGTTCCAGGTGCCTGGCCTGCTCACGGTTGAGGCCCATCAGGGCTGCCGTTTCGGTCAGTGTCCTGCTTGCAAACGGGTTGCCCTGTCGCGGCCCCAGCTTCATACACTGCCACGCTCACGATTTTCTTCAGGGTGTGTGATAGACATCCAGGCCCCTGCCCCTGGTGCCTCAGCAGAACAATTTCATCAATCTGCGAATCATCCTGCCACACGCCGGCCTTGGTCAGGCTGTCCAGCAGTACCTTCAGGATGTTGTCAATATCGCGCCGGCGCCTGTCTGGTGGGTAACAGCGCACGATCAGGCTCAGCCTGCCTGCCAGCTGCAGGTTGTGGCCTTCATCAGCCACCTGCCGCGCCACTGTCCTGCAGTATTCCCTGCCCTCTGCCGATATCACCACGCGGTTGAGCCTGTGCAGGCTGCGCCAGTAGCTGTTCACACTCGGTGGCCACATCAACCACAGCCTGCCCTTCAGCTGCCAGTCAGGCCTGGCGCACTTGGTGCAGTTGAAGCGCAGGCATCTGCCGGCTGGTCGCTCAGTCTTGTGCATCGTCTTCCCCTGCCGCTGCTACAGGCTGTTTGCCATCGATGGCCTCATCAGTAGCACGCTGCGCAGCGAACAGGGCAGCAGCCCTGTCAGGCTTCGGGTCTGTCAGCTGCAGCCTGGACAGAAAGCACTCATTGCTGAGCGTTTGGATCAATTCCACCAGTTTCGCCATGTAACGCACCTGTTCGGCCAGCTTCGCCACACATTCTGTGCCTTTTTCGGTGTTCATGCGCCATTCCCCTGGTTTTGTGCAGTTTGCCAGTGCCAGGGCTGCTTTGCCTGATCTTCTGCGTGATTTATCCGCCAGCGCACCACTGAGGCATCGATCTGCAGCAAAGCGCCGATCCGGCGCAGGCTCAGCTGCGCACACTCAGGATGCACGCAGTTTCGCAGCATTGCTGTGATATTGCTGCGGGCCTGCACATTGCCTGGCGATCTGTCGCCTTTCAGCACTGCAGCGCTGAAACCTGTTTTTTCCAGCACTCGCTGCAGGATCGCCGCGCCCAGCTGGTCTTTCTCAGTCTTTCTGTGTCTTCGTCGCATTTCATCACCTTTCACCCTAATACTACTGCTTTTCGGTGTGCTGTCCACTGGTCTTCTGTGTATTTGCCTGCGCTTCCCTGAGCTTGCGCAGGACATAGCCAGCAGGGTTTTTCAGCTGGTGCCTGCAGGCCTTGGCCTGTCGCAAGATCGCCTGATATGTCTCAGCGCTGATATTCGGGCACTCGGTTGCCATCGCCAGCCAAGTGCGCTGATCGATCCAGCCCTTGCCTTCCGGCAGCCACTCTGGCCGGCGCGCCTGCTCTGCAGCCCACTGGCTCAAATCCGCGCCTGCTGCCGGCTGCTGCCTGCCTGCGCCAGCAGCATCAGCATCATCAGGCAGCTGCTCAGTCTGATGATGATGTTTCTCTTTCTCTTTCTCTTTCTCTGTGCACGCTTTTGATACGCTGGCAGCGTAACGCGAGCGTATCACCCGCGTAGCAGCCTGCGCACGCTGCTTGGCACTCTGGCTGTTGTGCTCATCGAACCTGGGCACCTGCAGCCCCTCAGGGCTGATGGTCAGCCACTGCACAGTCCGCATGCCAGCGCTGAAACCCTGCAGCCCGGTCAGTTCGTCTAGGATTTCTTCGGTATAGCCGGCCAGGTTGCCGTCTTCGCTGTGCTGGTCAGCCAGGCACCACAGCACATAGCAGGCACCTACCACCATCGCCCTAGGCTGCCGCAGCTGCACCGCAAGACGCACTACCCTGGGGTCAGTCATCAGGTCGGTTCTCATCTTGATCCAGGCCATCACGCGCTGCCCTTCCGATTCTTTGCATGTAATCTGCAAGTAAACTGCATGTTGCGCCACCGGTGCAGCCGCCAGCGCCGGCAATCAGGCCAGCGCCAGCAGCTCACCAGCAGCAGGGACACACACAGCCACACCAGCAGGCAAATCACGCCTGCAGTTCCAGCTTGGCCTGAAGGGCCTCAGTGGCGCTGTCAGCCTGGCTGCTGCTCAGGCCTTCCATTTCTTCGACACCCACAGCGCCCTGCAGCGCATCAGGGAAGCTGTCACGCAGCGCGAAGGCCCTGGCCCTGGCCAGCATCATCCGATCGGGATACTGCTGCCATGGCCCTGGCTTGCCCAGCAGCCCAGCGCGCTTGGCATCAGCAGCGCCGAAGCTCACTGTGTAGGGCATGGCCTGCCCCTGGCACATCCGAAAGCATGTGTAGGTGCAAACACGATTCTCGCCGGTGCCTGTCCACTCGACCTTCTGCCCAGCCCAAGCGCTGTGCTTGAGGCACAGGCTGAGCAGCGCATCACCCCAAAGGCTGGGCCTGTTGTTCACAATGCACACCTGCGCCATGCTCTGCAGGCTGGTAAAGCCCAGCGCCATGCCGTATTCAATGGCCACAGCCACCCTGGCTTCGGTTTCGGCCTGGTTTCGGCCTTCCAGCCCCCTGGGCACCATGCCAGCACGCATGTAGTGCTTGACCATGCTGGTGAGTTCGCGCATGGTTTCGAGTACCACCAGACCTTCCCTGATCTTGGGGCTGCGATCCACCACTTCCATCACCAGGCCCTGCTGGTTCGCCACAGGCACAGGCAGGTTGTCAGGCTCTGCCGCCAGTTCCATCTGCGCCGGCGTGATCGGCTGCGCTCTGCTCATCACCGCGTCGATATCCGCAGCCGTTTGGGCTGCCACCTTCTTCTTGCTGTCCACTTCTGCCACCTTTCTGCGCACTTTGCGCAAAGCCTGCGCAGGCTTTTCAGCCGGCACAGGCTGCAGCAGCCGCCACCACAGCGCTGCTCACCGGCCCACCCCAAGGCCCTGCCTGTCAGGATTCAGAACGGGTCTTGGATGTCACCAGTGAACACAGCACCTGGCACCTGCGCCAGCGCCCACTTGGGAAGTTCCAATGTCACCAGCTCATCGGCGTAGCCTGGCCACTGGCCTGATGTCCTGCACTCTGCCCACATGCGCAGGCAGTGCTGGTACAGTCGCCGGCCACACTCGATAGCTGCATCATCAAGCCGATACACAGCCACGCCATGTGGTGCTGCTGCCTCAGCCACGATGAAGGTATAGGGCAGGGCCTCACCAGCGCAGGCCTGCCAGCCATCGACATAGAAGGCAGCCTGCATGTGGTAGTGAAAGCCTGCTACTGTGCGCTGAAACTCACGCCACCCAGCGCCATGCGCTGTGGTCTTTAGGTCACACACACACAGGCCAGGAATCACGCTGTCCAGCAGCGCCTTGCAGCGCACGCCTGTGGCCTGATCTGTCCATACCAGCGCCCGTTGGTAGGCCTTGCCGCTGAGCAGCTTCTGTGCTGTCCTGCAGGCCTGGATGGCCTGCCTGATGTTGCAGGCCTGCCGGTGTGTGTCGATGTCCACAATGGCCTTGTTCTGCGCCTCAGCATGTGCCACCAGCGCCTTGCCTTCTTTGGTGCGCCTATCCAGGTTTTCCACCACTGTGAATCGGCTGTGGAAATCTGCCGGCGTGAAGATCAGGCAGTCCACCATGCTGCCCAGCAGCATGCCTGCGTTGGGCCTGAACTCATGATCTAGCGCCGCCCGCATGTGCGCTGCGCTGCGCAGGCCATGCTTGAGGGTGCTGAAATTGGCGCAGTCGATTTCTCGATATTCATCCACACTGCATTCCAGCATTAGGTTACTCATCGCACACCCCCTGGGTAGCATCCAGCCGGCGCAGCAGCACGCCAGCACAGGCCAGCGCCTCTTCACGCTCGAACGAATCCGCAGTCAGGTAGGCCACACGCAGGTTGGCGATGGCACGCTTCAGGCTGCGCTGCCACTGCGCCTTGCGTTCGTTGCCCCTGCACTCAGGCAGGCTGTCTTCTTCCTCACTGAGCGCCTGCACCAGCCGCGCTGCACCTGTCAGCTGTTCAGGCACATCCTCAGCCGCACCATCAGGCTCACAGTTCGGAAGTGATGCGATGTAGCTGCCAAGACGCAGCAGGTCGCCTGGTGTTTCCATGCCCTGATCCAGCTGCGCAGCAGCATGCTCAGCCTCACGCTCACCGAACTTCTTGCGATAGGCCAGGCCTGCTTCGATTCCCAGCCTGATGCCATCCACTGTTGCCGGTGATTTGTGCGGTGCGCCAGGCACATCTGCCGGTGTCAGCTGCTGCATGATGTCCGCAGTGCTGCAGTGCAGCCCATAGAACAAACCCTTTTCAATGCCCTCTAAAGCATCATCGTCATCACGATGCTTTGCCATGTGCGCCCACACCGCAGCTCGATACGCTGCAAAAACTTCGTACCTCATACCATCTGCCTTTCCCCTGCTGATGCAGGTGCTGAGGCTGCCTGTGTTCGAGGCAAGGCAGCCTTCGCACCAGCGCCACACAGCGCTGAAATTAGACTTTGAACAGGCTGTTCTGGTGATATTCCAGCAGCTTCGCCACAGTGGCTTCCAGTCTGCTCACCCTAGCATCCAAGTCAGCTGTCGCAGCAGCTGCTGCAGCAGCGCCCTTGGGCACTCGCGCCTGCGGTTTGCGAAATCTAATGCGCTGGTCTTCGGGTAGCTCTGCCAGCATGCCTTCGATGCGCTGCAGGTGCAGCCGATTGATGGTGAAGGGCAGGCCTGCCTGCTGATTCACCACAGCTGCAGCCTCATGAAACCACAGCCCTGACACCTGCGCCCGGTGCTGCAGCAGCCATGCCATCAAGACGATTCGCTGCGCTTCGCTCAGTCGATTCTTTGCCATGTGTCACCTCAGAGAAAAAGGCTCAGCCATGCCATGCCCATTACCATCACGATGAAGGCCACACAGGCCAGCACACGCAGGCCATCCTGCACGCGTTCGGGTAGCTTCTCGATCCGGTCTTCTATGCGTTTCATGCCATCATCCTTCTGGGCCTGAGGCCCGTAGTGTCAGGCTCACACGGCCTGCAGTGTTCCTGCCTGCGCCTGCACCAGCAGGTGCTCTGCCATGCGCCATGCCTCACTGGCTGCGCAGGCATTTACGATGTCCTTCACCACCAGGTCGGCCACAGTCAGCCGCAGCCGGCAGGTCTTGCCCAGCAGGTCTTTGGTCACCAGCACCTGGCAGCTGTCTGTTGTGCTGAGCAGCAGCCAGCGCATTTCTGCGCCATGCCTGCTGATCTGCCACACCGCCAGGGTGCCGTTGCTCAGTGGCTCTGCCACCATGTTGCCCACCACCATCATCATGCGTTCACTTGCCATCTTCGCTTCCTTTCTGTGTGTCACACTCTGTACCACTATGCTACCCATATCGGCCATGCAGCGCAAGGCCTTGAGTTTTTATTTGATACCTACAGCCTCACGCAGCGCCGGGAAGGCCTGCGCTGCCTGCTCACGCACCTCTGCCAGGCACTGCTGCAACTCCTTGGCATCACGCTCAGCCTGCTCAGCCCAGAAGATGCGCCAGCCCTCACCTTCGTAGCGCTCTACTTGGGTCAGGTGCCCAGCCAGTTTGCGCTGCCACCTGGCCACATTGCCTAGGTCAGTCACCAGCAGCGCTGCCACGAACTTGATGCGCTCATCTAGCTTGATGTCGTCGGTGTATGTCTTCACGGTCTTCTTTCTGCAGGCCTGGCCTGCTCAGTACTCACCAGGCAGCATGATGGTGTGCCCCACCACATACAGCCTGATTTGCTTCAGAGGGAAATCGGTGTACTCAATGCGCTGCCTGATGGCTGCCGGCTGCCCTGTGTCCGCCCTGCATTCGATGATGGCGCTGCGGTCATCGTTGACCTGCAGCTGCCACAGCTGAAACCCATCGCACAGCCTGACAGCCCTGCGCTGGTGGCTGTGCAGCACATCGATCAGCCAATAGGCCTGCGCAGTCTCAGCCAGGTAGCGCACACCATCGGTGTACTGAATCACATTGCCTGCAAAGGCCTGCCTGTAGATGCGCTCAGTGCCTGAGAACCTTGCCAGGGTGGCTTCCAGCTCAGCAGCTGTGGTGCTGGTGCTCATCGCTCACCCTGCACTTTCAGCTGAGCCTTCAGGTCATCGTTGGCAGCCTGCAGCGCTGCGATCTGGCCCTCAGCCTGCTGCAGTTCAATCAGCATCGACTTCACCATTCCCAGCCAGAAGCCTGACCAGAAGGCATGCGATTCGATGCCCCTAAGTGCCTGCGACTCACGCAGCGCCATCACCTCTGCAAAGATTTTTGCCGACATATTTCCACCTTTCTGCAGGCTGTGCCTGCGATATCACACGCCCTGGTTCATCCGGGCTTCTTGATTTGATGCCTGAGATTCGATTTTCTGCAGCAGGCTCACCAGCTCACGCGCCTGCTGCAGGGCGTTGCTGATCGCCACGCGCTTCTGCGTTGCCGCTTCGCCATGATCTTCAGCACATTCAGCGATGTGCATTTTGCCTGCAGCAAGGCCGGCATCGTTGAGTGCCGCGCTGATGCAGCGCTGGTGCTGTGTGATGCTGCGCTGCCAGTCAGCCCTGGTGTAGTTCATCTTTGCCATCTGCGCCTTCTTTCTGCAGGCTGTGCCTGCTACTGCTATTTCCTACCCTCTGTCACACACATTAGCACATCGGCAGCGCATGGCAATCCTCTGCAGGCAATCGGGCCAGATTTTTCTGACAATCGGCACTTTTCCACAAAGCCTGTAGACTGCGCAGCATGCGCACACCGATCATCCTCACCGTTGCCATGCTGCCGCTGGTGTTCCTGACAGGCTGTAGCAGCTGGTTCAAAGCGCCTAGCCCTATCGATGGCAAGCCTGCCACTGCGGCCCAGCTGGCACAGCAGCAGCGCCAGCTGCAGGCTGAGCAGTCAGCAGCGCAGGCCAAACTGCGCCTGGAACTTGAGCAGGCTCAGCGCACCACCACAGATGCCAGGGCCTCAGCACGCCGGACATTCCAGCTGGCCAGCGCACAGGTGCAGGCTGACACCCAAACCAAGCTGCAGCAGCTAGCCGCGCAGTACGATCAGGCTGACGCTGAGGCCACCAGCGCCATGGCAGCTGTAGAGGCCAGCATCAGCAGCCGGCTGCAGGCCATGGCTGAGCAGGCTGAGCAGCAGGCAGCAGGATTTGCAGCAGCCCTGGCTGATATTGACGAACAGAAGACCATGATTTCAGGCCTGCTGGATGTCGCTGAGGGTGCCGCAGGCTCATTTGGGCCACTAGGTGCCACGCTGGGCGCTGCCATCGGTCTGGGTGGCGTTGTGGTAGGCCTCAAAGGTCGGCGCTCTGCTGAGGCCACCAGGCAGGCTGCAGCCAAGGTGGTGAACTCGATCGATGCCCTGCGCGAAAAAGATCCGGCATTCGATGCCGCGCTGCAGGCCAATGCCCAGCTGCTGAATGACTGGCAGGGCAACGCCGGCAAGGCCCTGGTCGATAGCATCCAGCAGGGGTGATGCCATGCAAATCGAACGACAACTTGAGCAGCTTACTGCCATGGTCAGCGACATCAAACGCGACCAGGCTTTAACCGCCAAAGACAGCGCTGACACCAAGACCGATGTGCAGAAGCTCTGCAGGATCATCACCGGAGAATCAGAACCCGAACGCGGCTTGGTGCTGCGCCTCAGGGCACTGGAACAGGGTGTAGATGGCCTGCGCCAAGATCATCAGGCCATCAGGCACTGGGCCTGGTCGGCCATCGGCAGCGCCATCGTCGGCGTAGGTGCCTTCGTTTGGCAGCGCATCATCAGCTGAAAGGGTTTTTCATGGCTGTCGGAATCATCAATCCAGCAGTGGCACACAGGGCATGGCTGAAAATGCAGTCGCAGCTGTGCGTGATTTCTGGCCACGAAAACAGCAACGGGTTTTATGGTGGCTTCGGGTACAGCTATGGCTGGCACACAGCGCTGCCTGTGGCCAAGATCAAGCAGTACGCTGCGCCGCCGGCCACACTCGACAGCAGCGACAACAGCACCAACGCTGCGAACAATGCCAGCGCCTACCCAGCAGCCACAGCCACGCCGCTCAGTGGACGGACGATACCCCAAACCACCAGTGGCGGTTGGCACGATGCCGCCAACAAACTAGACGCAACGACCTACTCAGGCCTGTGGCAGCAGTACTTTTCAGGCAGGGCACATGCCACCAGTGGTGCCACCTACAGCAATCATTTCAGGCCACTGTCCTGGTTAGGCACAACCCTAATGTCGGAATCATCGCGCACTGGTGGCCTGGAATTCGCCACCGATGGCAGCACTGCCAGCCACTTCAACCGCAAAGCTCAGCTCACCGCTGATTTTTGGGCCACCTCTGACAATGAGTTTGGTGGCAGCTATCGGCCCCGCATCATCGAAGGCAGCGTTCCCAATGTCGCAGTGGCCTGGCAATCAGGTGATGCCACAGTGACCATAGCTGATGGCTCATTCGATCCAACCGTGATGTCACGCAGCACCAGGGTGGTCGCCGCAGGTACTCGCGACCAGAAATTTCGCATCCAGTGGGCTGGCCCAACGACCACCTACCGCCCCGGTGGCGAATGTTGGCTTGGGTATCAACTGGTTTTCGAGACGCAGGCCCGCGCCGGCGCTTTCTACTCGCCCTTCTGGGCTGTTGGTGGCTGCAGCACTGAGGACTTCGCATATACCACAACGCGCACCGATGGTTCGCAGGTAGCACCTGAGGCCCTGCAGCACTGGTTTGAAGTTGTCAGCCGGCCAGCAGTCGCCGCAGGGCAGCAGCCCTTCCTGATCTGGATGATTGGCGACACCAGCAACAGCGCCAGCGAAACCAACACCAGTGTGCTGACAGGCAAGACAGGCAACAGCTCTGCAGCCTATGTGGAAAACTGCAGCGCTCTGATCGATTTCATAACCACTGCCTGGACGGATACGGGCAAGCCCGCGCATAACCTGGTGTTCTGCCTCAGGGGTGACCACCCTGCGCTCAACACCACCAACGAACCGATCCAGCAGCGCCTGCGCACTGAGGCATTCAGTCAGCTGGCCGCTCGATACACCAGCCGCGTGTTCGGTTTCAAACAACACGAACTCATCACACCTGCTCAGCTCAGCGCCGGTAGCTACTACGCTGATGTTGACGGGTACCACCTCAATCAGGCAGGGTACGAAGCCCTTTGCACTAGGCTGGTCAGGGCTTGGGCCAATGTCTCAGCGCCCCGCAGGATCACCAACAGAGGCAGGCCCCTGCTGACCGTTCGGTAACGGCTGCCAATGCCCCCTGGGGCAGCGCTCAGTGGCCACCATCAGTTTGCCGGCAGGTGCTATAGGCCTGCCTTGGATGGTCACAGCCAGCAGGCAACCGCATGTGGCACCATCAGCATCATGCACGCCCTTGCCGCAGTAGCTGGCCAGCAGGTCTGTCCTGCCTGTCTGCACAGTCTCGAACGCCCCACAGCGCTGGCACACATCCAGGCGCTGCAGCGCTGCATGGTCGCTGGTAATGTCACCATGCACCATAGCTGACAGGTACCGCCAGCCGCCACGCACTGCCACCCACAGCCAGCGCTGAGGCAGCTGGTGAAACATCGCCATGCTAATGATCCGGTGCAGGCCCAGCGCCATCAGTTCGGTAGGTGTCACAGACCAGGCCCCTGCCGACAGCCGGCACATCCACCCATCACAGGCTGCGGCCCTGGCACGCCACCGGTGTCTGGTGGCACATCCGCGCAGTCTCGAACCTCACAACCTACCCTGCTCACTGGTGTGATTTCGTAGGTTATGCGAATGTCGATCTGCCGATACTGCGCGTTTTCGCCGCTGCTATGTGGATTTTGATAGCCAGCAGGCAGGTCATTCGGGCTGCTCTTCGTCACGCTCTCGTAGCTGTAGAACTGCGAACCGTACAGGCAGCCGAAACTGCCGCGCAGCGCCCAAGCTTCGCTGTAGTACCACGGGTTCCCAGGCGCTGGACAGGGCACACCACCACCGCACGCCAGCTTCGCATCACTCAGATTACAGGCACTTTCGATGTACCTGTCAGCTTCAGGATCGTACTTGCTGCCGACGATGACCGTAGGGTACGGGTCAGAAATCCTACACTGGTCATCGATGGTGACGGTATCGACCACGGTTTCCACTCTGCCGTTGATCGGCACGATCTGCGCCTGCAGTGTCGGAAGGCCCAGGTCATCAGTATCAGACCAGCGCCAGCCATCCATTACCCACCGGCGCTCACGCAGGCTGGTGCGTGTTGAACACTGGGGCTGCAGGCCTGAGCAGAAAAAGCCTGGTGGTGGCTGCCGTACCATCAGGCCCTCTTCCCTCACTGTCCAGTCTTGTTCGTAAATCGGATCGACTGACAGGCCTGCTGTCCAGCTCATGCCTTGGTTCGTAACCTGCAGCGCGAACAGGCAGCCGAAGATGCGCTCAGTGCGCTGGTATGTCTTGACCACCCTAGCCGCGCTGCCCAGCACGCAGCAGGTTCGCGGGTCGATGCCAGGCCGGCAAACTGGGGGATAGCCTTTCAGGCAGCACTGCGCTGGGCACTCTCTGCACTCGCCTGCCACTTGTGCCTGCAAACACTGCGCATTGTTGGTGCAGCCATCACCTACAGCCGTGTTGAAACTGCGCAGCACTGACACGCCGCCGGCGATCAGCTGCTCAGCATCACCCTCTTGCCCTGTGTTTCTGAAGCACAGTGGCTTGCCTGCCTGATCAGTGCCGAAGCGCACCACAGGGCAGGGCCTGAGCGCCGGCAGGAACGCGCTGGCCGCGATCCAAATCTTAGGGTCGCCATCGCAGCACTCAGCAAACAGGTAGGCCTTTTCGCGCCCGGTATTGCAGCAGCAGTTGGCGCTGTCCGCAGGCAGCAGGTGCCCTGCTGTACGGAACAAGCGCCCTTCATGGCTGAGGATTTGGCCCATCAGATGGCCGTGATAGTTGGGTCAAAACGCACATCGTTGGTAATGGTGAGCGCTGCGCCCTTCGGCCTTTCGCTGACCATCGCGCCACGGTACCTGTTCCAGGTGGTCACGGTAGTATCAACACGCAGCTGCGATATATCGACCATACCACCCCACTGGGTGATTGTGGTGATAGCCGTGTTGCCATGCGCCAGCAGTACCAGGGTGCCGCCGAAAATGTTTATGCTGCTGGCCGCGCCGGCCTGCTTCGCGTTCAAGATCAGGCTGCCTTCGTACAGGTTGATTGTGGTATAGGGTCTAGCGCACTGGTGGCTGCCAGCCACCACGCTGAGCAGGGTGCCTGCGCTGCTGGTGTTCGTGCCGATCGATGCGCTGCCGCCCAGCAGGTACCCGTTGGTTAGTGTCGCTGCGTTCTCGATAGTCAGCAGCCCGTTGGTGATGGTGGCATAGGTGGCCGTTGTGCTGCCCTGCAGGACAGTGCGACCAACGCCGGCCTGGAACAGGTTGGACACCACACCGCTGCCGCCACCCTGCAGGAACAGGGTGCCAGCGCCATAGTGTTCGATTCGGCTGCTGCTGGTCGCAGCGCTGGTGTACTGGGTCGCTGTGTAATCGGCATCGACCTTCAGAGGGGCGCTGCCTGTGCCGATGTTGCCGCTGAAGCGTTCAGCAATCTTCAGGTAGGTAATGCCTGTGGTGAGCGCTGACCAGTCCAGGCCACCAGTGATGCTGGTGCCGCCACCAGGTACCACCAGTTCCGCCTGGTTCTTGAAACCTGCGGTTGGTGTAGCAGCAGTGCCATCAGCCAGCAGCCAGCTGGTGCTGGCGAAAGTATCCACGCCTTCGATCAAGTATTCGGTCGCCATCAGTCACCTCACTTCGCCTGAGTTTACAGGCACTCGGATTCCCTGCCGCAGGGCCTGCGCCCCACTGATGCCCCACTGATGCCCCACTGATGCCCCACTCAGTACACCACATTCCCAGCGCTGGCATCCAGCCGGCTGTTGCTGCCGCGCACATGGTAATAGACATCAGCGATGGCAGTGCCACCTGGTGTAGAACTGACATAAAGCCGCACCAGCCTGCCCACATGGCCCACAAGGCCGCTGGTGCGCTTGGTGTTGTCCAGGTGAACCACGCTGTCGAAGTCCACCCAGGGCCCGCACATGTGGTTGCTGTACTGCACCTGCACCTGACTGCCTGACATACTGCCGATCAGCAGCTCAATGGTGATGTTGAACAGGTCGAAATCTGCTAGGTCTACTACCACAGGTGCGCTGGTTCCATCCACCAGCCAGCCCGCTTTGCTCAGGTCACACCCACGGAACGCGACATTTTTCATGGCTTAGTTCTCCGCCGGCGCTGCCGTTGGGGTAGGTGCCGGGCTGCCGCTGTCGATGTTGCCGCCAGGCACCTGCACGCGCACAGGCCCTGGGGTGTTCAGCAGTGGTGCCAGCAGTGGTGATGGTGGTGGCAGCACCGGACAGCCGGCCACCACTGGTGGTTCGTAGAAGTGCCACATCACATCTAGGCCCGATTTGATGCCCACACAGGTAGTGTTCAGCAGCCGGTCAGCATCCAGCTCTTGATCAGCAGGCCACAGCCTTACCTCAGGCACCTGCTGGCTCATGTAGTGGGTGACCATGCTGCCAGGCACATTGGCCTGAATATCGTAGCTGACGGTTGATGTCAGGTAGGCCTGCCGGCCATCAGGTAAAGGCTGCAGGCCACGCACCAGCACGATTTTGCCCAGCAGCAGCTGCAGTTGGTCGCTCTGTATCATAGGTTCACCATGCCTGGCAGCCCGCGCCAGCCCTGCGCATCCTCATCGTAGGGTAGGATTGCCACAGCCCTGGGTGGTCGCTCTTCGTTCTCGCCCTGCACCACATCCAGCACATGAAAAGCCGGCCTCACCACGATGAACCCGCTGCTGAAATAGGCATCGCCAGGGCTCAAATCCGCACCCATCACGATGCCCTTGCGCAGCTGGGTACCTGGTGCCAGTGGTGAGCCTGTCGCAGCAGTGCCGAAGAGGATCACCGGCGTAGTAGCACTGGCATTGATCCTAGTGCCCATATCGACTTCCCAGTTGTAGGTGATGGCGAACTTGGTCTGGTCGGCAGGGTCTTGCTGCACATCAGCACCCTGGAACAGCATCAGCGCACCACGGATGCTGTGCAGCTTTCGGTCTTGCGCAGCGATGATGTCCAGCGCCCTGGTGCTGCCCTGGAATTTCACCTTCAGGCTGCGCGTGATTCGGGTTTCGCGCACCTCCATCGTCTTGACCGTGAACACCTCTTTGGTCGCTGATTGCGACCCGCTGCGCGTGATCAGGCGCTGCTGGAACATGAACGGGATTTTGATCGTTTCTTTGCGATAGCTCCACCCAAAGAACGGGTCATCGCGCTGCTGCGGATTGTCCAGGTAGGCAAACTTCGCCAGGTCAGCTGTGCTGTATGTCGCTGTCACGATGAAGAGCGTGTTGCCTGCTCTGCCCTGGATGTCAGCCCGGTCTAGTTCCATCCTGGGCATGCCAGGAAATACCTGCGTACTGGCATCAGCGTAGAACGCCGCCAGAGCATCAGCCTCGTTAGCTGCCTGCAGCACTCGGAACACTCGCCGGCCTGCCTGCACTTTGTTGGTGTCTTCGCTCAGTGTGCGCTGGTCGATCAGCTCAGCGATGGTTGCCATGGCTCACCTTTCTGTGCCTGTCTTGGCGATCAGCACTTCCATCAGCTGGCCTAGCCTGCCGATACCCACTTCGAGTTGGTTGGTGTTGAAGAGCCCGTTGATGTCAGTGCGCAGCTGGTTGAACGCAGCACGCTGGGCATCAGCGAAGGCCTGAGCCTCACGCCGCGCCTGCTCTGCCTTCTGCGCTGCAGTTTCGGCGCTGGTTTCTCGGTCTTTTCTTTCGCGCTCATCGATGTCTGCGATCTGCTTGTCACGCTCACGCTGCAACAGCTGCAGTCTCTGCTGGTGGATTTTGTTCATCTGCGCAGCGTCTTTGTTGCCTGCGTTTTTGCGCATGGCTTCCTGCACATCGTCCACCTTGTCTTGGTAGTCTGCTTCGACTCGCTGCCGATCAGTCATCAGGCTTTTTTCGATGTCGCGGTTTTTCTTTTGCTCTGATTTTTCCGCGTTTTTCACAGCTTCTTCGTGATTGCGCGTGATCAGTTTTAGCTCTTGCCCGTACTGCTCATTTGCCAGGGACAGGCTGTTCGATGCCCGCTCCTTGGCCTCATCGCGCCTGATGCGCTTCAGGGCATCATGCACCTTCTCAGCTGCTGCCAGCTCTTCACCGTAGATTTTGTTGATCGCATCCACCCTGGACTGGTAAGCATCGTCCAGCATCTTGATTTCTTTGGCCAGGCCCTGTGTCCGATCCACCAGGCTTTGCGAATCCAGCTTCGCCGATTCCTGCGCCAGTCGCAGCCTGGTCTGTCCTGCCTCTGCTTCCAGCCGGCCACGCTCCCGCATCTTCTCGATCAGGAAGGTGATGGCTGTGGTGATCAACCCGATCCAGCCCAGCGCAGCAGTGATTGCGCCGATGGTGCTTTGCACTGCGCCGACGATGCCACGGAAACCTGCTGTCGCAGTGTTCATGGTGGCAGTGAGGCCCATCATGCCTGCGCCGGCAGCCTTAGCCTTGGCCTCAGTGCCGCCCAGCTGCTGATTCAGTTGGCCCGCAGCAGCCGCTGCCTGCCCAGTGGCTGCAGCGCCACCAGGGCCTGCGCCAGGTGCGCCCCCACCTGCGCCCTGCACCTGAGCCTGCATGCGCCCTAGGCTGGCTGTAACCTGGCCCTCTGCCTTTGCCAGGCTGGCTTCCAGTGGTGCCACATTGCCTGTGATTTCGATCAGGCCCTTGGCCAAGGCCCCGCCACCTGCCTGGCTCATCTGTGACCCCCTGCGTTAGGCTGTGGCGATCGTACCGAAGAAGCGCAGCTGCCCGCTGATTTTGATCACCTGGCTGACCGCGCATTCGATGCTCAGACTGCGCAGGTAGCAACTGGCTGTATAGGTGCGCCCTGTGAAGGTGGTGAAAGTCACACTGGGTGTGCCAGCGCTCAGGTCGAAACTGGCACCTACCCAGCTGCCGTTGCCTCTGATCGCTGTGCCTGCGCCTGCCTCAGTGCAGGCCCCTGAGCCTGTGAAGCCGTAGGCCAGAACCTGCTTGTCCTGCTTGCGCACCGCATGGCCTAGCTGCCTGGTGATGATGTTGCCGGCCAGGCTCTTGGTATCGGTCAGGTTGAAAGTTGCGGCCTTGCCTGTGCTGTTCGGGGACAGTGGCAGCGTCACCTTGGTATCGTTGACCGCATGCGCGTTGTAGCTGCCTGACCACCGGTAGATGCCCGATGGCATGTAGCTCTTGAACTCAGGATCGGTGGCGTTGAAGCTGGTGATTTCCTGCTCACCGAAATCGTAGTCAAGCTTCCAGTCTGTCACGAACTGGGTGTAGCCATCGGTCACTGTCACCAGTCCGGCGTTGCCTGTCTTGGGGCTGGCCTTCGGATAGAAGCCTGAAAAGCTGGCTGTGCCGCTCATCAGCCCTGTGAGATTTTCAACGGCTGTCGCAGTGTTGGTGAGTTCGGTGATGTCGAATTCGTCGGTGTCGATGGCCACCGACATTTCAGACACACGCAGCGCCGTGAAGATCGCCGCCACATCGCCACCAGTAGCGCTCACCACCGCCACGCTGCCTGTCACAGGATAACCCATAGCCGAACCCCTTTCAGATAACCACAGCCTGGTTCGCCACTCTGCCAGTGAACACCAGCGCCGCCGTATTTGCCTGCAGTGTATCGGCAGGCAGGATTGCTGAAGACTGCAGGCTCAGATGGCTGGCCACTGCGCCCTGGATGTTCGTACTGCCCAGCGCCGGCAACCCCAGCTCATGATTGTGGAAGCCGTAGGTGGGTGCCGTCCTGCTGCCAGGTGCTGCCAGCATGCTGTTGCCGATCAAGCGATCGATCAGCACTTCTAGCCGGCTGGTGCCCTGGGTGTCTTCATCGTAGATGTCGAAGCTGATGCGCACATCGCCATCAATGCCCGTGAAATTCAGGTCGGCTGTCCACTCGACTGAGTACACCAGGAAGGGGAATGTCAGCCCGTTGGGGTTCGCCCTGTTGTAGCTGGCCCCGCCGGCCAGGGCTGCAGCCCAGGTGCTGGTTCCCGATGTCCACAGGGTGGCATCAGCCTTGAGCCTGGTGAGTACCGCACGCGCTGTGACAGCTGGGTTCATAGTGGCCTCATGATAACATCAGGGAATCGTTTGCTCAGCACGCTCAGCGCCACCTGGCTGAAGGCCTGCCACGCTCTGGCGCCCTGGAACCTGGCCAGGGCTGGCCGGATAAACGGCCTAGGCCTGATGGTGCTGCTGCGGGCCAGCAGAAAAACCGGAACGCCCTCATCGCGCACAGTCTGGCGCTTGCCGCCGGCTGTCCGGTAGTACTGAAACTTCTGGGTGAATCCGCCCACCAGGATGGCCTTGCCCTTGCGCGTTCGGCGTAGGCTGAAGTTGTAGGCGCGCAGGCTCTGCATGCCCTTAGTCTCAGAGAACCTAGCCGCTGCCGTGTTCAGTGGTATGGTGAGCGCCTTTTTGCGCACCGGGAAGATGGTCTTGCCCAGCTCAAGAACAAGCCAGTAGAGCACGCCACTGGTCACCAGGGCTGAAGCGCCCCTGGGCTGGGCCTGCAGGGTGCCGTAAAGCCCGCCACTTTGCCTGCGCCGATTGGGCATAGCGCCTGGCAGGCTGGCTTTGAAGCGCCCCAAACTGGGTGCACGCTGCTGGATGTCCTTGACCAGCTCCTTGGCAACGCCCAAATAGCCGGCCTGTACGGCCTGACCTACCTGCTGCACGAACGCGCCGAAGCGGTTTTCGAGCTTCATGGCTCAGGTTTCCCTGCTGCAGTTCACCTGAAAAACCACCCCAGCGCTGCACAAATCGAGCGCTTCGCCATCGACCTGGTACACCAGCCCATCGATCGTCAGGCTGCTGATGTGGTTGAGGATCGCAGTGGTGAGCGCTGTACCATCGGTAGCCCTGGGCTGCAGGTAGCATGTGTAAAGCGTTCGCCCAGTTTCGCGTTTGTAAATGCTGGCGTCACTGCTGCTGTTAGGCTGTAGGCAACAGGGCACGCTGTAGGTGCTTCCGTTGGTGATGTCGAAGCTGCCGGCTGTCTCTTGTGTTGTGCTGCGCACTGTCACGGTTGCCAGCATGCGCATGTGCCACTGTGGTACTGGCATGCTGCATGGTGGTAGCATTGGCATTACAGCACCCCGCCACCACGCAGGCTGCCGATCAGCGCCAGCTGCGCTGCAGCTGCTGCCTCAGGGCTGGCATAGCTGACAGACCATCCGCCAAGGCTCTGGCTGGCAAGGCTCTGGTCACGGCCAATGCTGCTGTACAGGCCATCGACCATGCGCTTGACAGCGCCCTTGACATCGGCGCCAGGTGCTGGGGTCACATACACCACGCGCACTCGATTCCATCGCGGGTTCCAAGACCAATCCGACAACACCTCACGGTCAGCATCTGCGTCACGGATCACCCTGCCCTGCTGCGAGTCGTTCAGCGTCACAAGGCCAAGATCAGAGTTCAGCCGGTACCTGCTGGAATCCACCGCAGTGCCAAGGGTGTTGTCGCTGAGTATCGGTGTGATGCTGGTGATGCTGCTGACCGGATACTCCCGCAGCTGCAGTTCACCGCTGTCGCTTTCGTAGTCTTCGGTTCTGGTAGCTGCTTCGAAGCCTGTCAGCCTGTCCCTGTAGGCTGCCTTTCGCAGCGCAGCTGTGGCCTCATCGATCACATCCTGCAGCCTGGTATCATCGCCAGTGCCGGTAATCCGCGCATGCGTCTTGTATTCGGCAAGCGTGATGATCGCCATGGCAGCACCTCAGTTGATCGCGCAGGCCAGCAGTTCGATGGTCTGATCAGTGCCACCGGTCACCACGCCGGCTGTCTGGGTAAGCGCCAGCAGGTAGTTTGCACCTAGCAAATCAATGCCTGTGATATCGTAAATATCACCGTAACGGTATGTGGT
>Ga0315906_10003893_pt1 | contig 19552 bp, 21 predicted proteins | sample LakEriMetagenome_4_FD_203526 | JGI IMG/M metagenome (GOLD analysis project Ga0315906, IMG submission 203526) | Freshwater fungal communities from buoy surface, Lake Erie, Ohio, United States - Buoy 2 MA122 | ecosystem: Environmental > Aquatic > Freshwater > Lake > Lake biofilm | place: USA... | reverse complement strand
GGTAGCCGGACTGAGCAACGAAAACAGGCCGGGTTTGTTACAACGCACAAATTGAGCTAGCGAATAGGTGTCACTAGCTCGTAGAATACAGCCTAGCAAACTACCGTTCCCAGTGTTTCATTTTAGATGGGAACAGCTGTACACGCTCTTTGCAAAGAAAACTTTGCGGAACTCGGAATTTATCGGAAATCCTACGTCGCCGACCGCCTTGCAAGCAGGGCAATGGACTTTCTGAAGCACGCGGCCCGAGTTGGTCAGCGTCCTACGGAGGTCCAGGTGCAGCCTCTCTGCCGAGTTGGAGCAGGCGATGTCGGTGCACTTGCTGCACACCATGGTCCCGCAGCAGCGGAAAACCGTCCCGCGGTTGTCGTAGGCGATGCGGTGACAAGCGGGGCAAGCGCCGTCCCAGTTGGTGACGCTCATGTATATGGTCTCGGTCGTCTGCTGGCCTTTGACAGAAAAAAGAAGCGGCAGGGCGTTCAGAGGGTCGGGGTAGCCTTCGACCATAGCGGGGCGAGAAGAGAACGAGCCCATTTTGTTTCCTGGTATTTTTGTTGTTCTTCGATTTGTTACGTGTTATGATTCGTCTGGTTCGCGTTGTCCATTCAAATACGCATGCGCTTGCCCAGCACGACAAAGTAGGCGTACGACATCAGCGCGACGTACGCCGTTACCGACCGGAAAATTAAAGGATCCTCCCGGAGCCTGTGGAAAGAGTCGAGAAAGCCGTACAGGTAGCCCTCCGTCTTTTTGACGCCGCGCGCTTTGCACTCGACGTAGCTTACCGTGCACTTGTCGTACCGGAACAGAACCTTGAAGTACATGAAAAACAAGAGGGCCATGTACCACTGGTGTATGTCGTCCAGCGCGGCCATCATAACGGCCCCGACGCAAACGTACGCGGCGACCATCGCGGCGGCGAACTCGCAGCTAAACATTTTTTCTTCTTGAACCAGATCCCCTTTTTACAGCGGGCCTAAATAGACGCAACTTTACGCCGTCGAATTTATTGTCACGGATATTTTTGTACAGATTCTTTACGATTATTTTTTGTTCAGTGTTGAGTTGCGTGTCTGTATTCTTGATATTTTTGTTGTATGTATTTACGATGTCGCTTAGCATCTTTTTCGATTCAATGTCCGTTCTGTCACATTCCCCTAAATCTTCCAGCTTGAAAATGCATTCCGGTACGAATCCACGCTTTATGGTCATGTGGTACGTTATTGGGTTGACAGAGTCTGCCTCGATATATTTCAGAGTTGGAAACGTGTTGAATACATCGATGGGATCTTTAAACATTTGATTTGCAGTCCCAGGCGCGTGCGACACAATATGAGCAAAGTACAGATGCGGGGATTTTGCAAACAGATTGACCTCGTACTTGATGTAAGGTACGAACCTGTCGGATATCTTCCTTTTTTTCAGGTACGATTCGTCTTCTTCCGCAGATTTTGTGCATAGAAAACATTGGATCGAAATGTTGTCGCCAACGGTTTGTATTGCGAAGGAAGCGTATCTTTTCAACATGTCTTCAGTCACAAAACTTTTCAAGATTATTTCGTCTATCGATCGAAGATAGGTATGATGATTTCGCAATACCGTCTTGTATGCATTCAACACAAACTCATAATCCGTTTCCCGAGAGTTTGATCTGGAACCCGAATCTGAACCCGAACCCGAATCTGAACCCGAATATGAACCAGACTGATCATCGGTATCGGAATCGGAATCGGAATCATCCAAAACGCTCAATATGTCGCTCAAACTTTTTACACGATATATATTGGCTGTAGCGAGCATCAGTTTGTGACTTTTCCGTTTCATCAATATATCTTTAAATTCATTTAAAACATCGGTAATTTGAGATTGGAATGTATCGATTCCTTCAAGTATGGTCTTGTATTTAGCAATAAAGTGTCGAAGACCGATAAAGTCGTTCGATAGCCCGTGTCTGATACACATGCCGCCTTGTCCTCCTCGTTTGGTTGGCCCCTTTTTTTGGTTGGTCTTTTTTTCCTTTTTTTGGGGGGTGGTCTTTCTCATTTTGTTGTTGTATCTTGCGATATTTCATCAAAGCAATACGAATCGCTTTTCTCCGGGCATTTTGATCTCGACGGTGTCGTCAGTCGAGGCCCTTATTTTCTGCTTGAAACCGACCGGTAGTTTTTTGCCCTGAAATGCCGTGACGAACGACTTTGGGTATTTCTTCCACCCCCAGAGGTCCAGCTCGTAGCGCTTCGAGAAAGCGTGGGCGTACGCCTTGTCCCTCGCGGCTTTCGTCTTCGACGTTATCCTGACATGAGTCATTTGTTTGTGTTATTATGTAGACTTTATTTCGTTCAAAATGTACAATATCGAACTACAGTGTGATGAGCTCGTGGACACCGCAGAAGAAGACTCGGATGAGCTCTCTTACGACTCTGTTGTTGGTGGCATTTCATGAGCAACCTTCCGAAACACAGTCGGAAGGTTCGACCTTGGAATGGGAGGAGTTGGGAAAGATATGGTCCCCTTCGTTAAATCCCGGACCTCGAACCTACGGAGGAACTGTTCCCATGGTCCAGGATTCTCCCTGTCGGCAGTCCTACGGTAACACTCCTCCGGTGTAAAAACACTGCAGACAATAACTTGCTTTGAAATAAACGGAACCGGGTCGCGTCTCCTGACTTTCACCGTGTGCGGCCACTTGTCGACCAGAGCAAATAAGTCATCGAAAGGAATTTTACCAGTGGAATCGTTGAGAATCACGGTATCCTGCTGCTTGTAGCCATCCCACCACTGGTTATCCATGGTCTTGACAAAGTGTGTATTGGAGCTGTAACCATCGAATACCCATGTTTTACAAGCGTCAGATGGGCCTACGAGCCAAACGCCCTTGGTCATCTCCGTACGCCAACGCTTGCGCATCACGATCGCATGGATCTTCTCAATGGTCCTTTTATATTTGTAGTGAAACTTGGGGTCCATCACACACACCTCCTGAGGCGTGATATCCCCCGCCTGTATAGCAGCCCAAGTCTCCATCTCGGACATTACTGGCATTTTTGTACGGGAATATATTTTTATTTCTTCGCGAAGAGCTCGGCCGGGAATCCGATCAGCGTCATCGGCAAGGACCGATCATCTATTTTTCCGTTTCCGAACGCGTCCAACACCGTGGTTTTCCCGTCGACGGGGACCAGCTCGATGTACCTGTAGATTCCCGCGACTGTGTCCCCGAAGAGCTTCGCTCCGAAAATCACGTTGCGACCTCCCGCTCGATACAGATACGCGATTCTCCCGGATTCGATACCCGATACTAGACGCCCCGAATCAGTTATATTGTCTTCGATTTTTACTTTCAGCTTGTCGCCTTCGACGTTGGCCAGCACCCAGTAGGCGCTCTTCGGGAGCTTGTTCCCGTCCTGCCCCCGTATCACCAGCGATTCTATCCTGCTCGCCTTGTCGTCGACCTGGGACTCCGCTTTTTTTGCCACGTCTGCGGCGCCGGTGAAGTTTCTGATCTTGAGCTGATTGATTATCATCACCAGGAGGCTGCCCGCCGAGAAAAGCAGAAACAGCCAAAGCATTGTTTTGTATACTATCAACTTGAAAATTTTTCCACGTAGGTCAGGTCGGGCAGCCCGACGACGGTCATCAGCACGCCTTCTTTCGTCAGGCCCTCCGGCGTGAATTTCTCGGTCTCGGACTCTATCATCGGCCTCAGATATAAAATGGTTTTATCGTCAGCGTACCCCCCGTATACAATATTTTGACCCGGTCGATAGAAGAAGGGGACGACTTTTCCTGCTTGCGCCTTGAATATCGCGTGGTCGGTGCCCGAGGTAGCTATGATTTTCAGCTTCTCTAATTCCGCTCTTTCCTTGTCGTTCCTCAGATCAGTGTCGGAAGCCTCCGGAACGCCCAGGTGCAGCCAGTAAGTTTTTTTGGGGTACTTTTGCCCCGTCGTTTCGTCGTCGAGGATCAGCGACTCGGCTTCCGATACCGCGGCGTCGACGGCCGCGACCTCGGTCGCCCGCCCCGCTGTCAGGCTTTCGTGGAGAGCGTCGATCCTGATCGTGTTGGCTATCATCGCCGCGAGCGTCGCCGCAGAAAGCAGCGTAAACAAAATGCGCCACATTTCTCTGACGGTAGATTTTTTGATTCCGTCACCGGGGCGTTTATTCAAATGACCAAAAGAAGCGAGAGTGAAAAAAAAATGGACAATATCGTTCCCGTCGTCCCTGTGTTTACCCAGGACCACCTGGTCCGATTCTTCTGCTTGCAGAACAACCGGCAACCTGCTTCTCTTGAAGAAGCACTGTTGTTCGTAGGCGTCCAGAACGGATCAGACGATAACGCGATTCAGAGTCGGATCGCACTCGCGCTTCATGAAGCGTATCCGGACAAACAGTTCCAAGAGATTGCCGAGCTGCTTTCTGTCACCGCGATGTCCGACGATTCCGACGATTCCGACGACGAGGAGGCGACAGAAATCGCCAAAGAGATCAACGTCGACGCGTTGTTCGTCGCTGTTTCCGGAAGCTCTGAGGTGCCGAATGACGCGAAAGTCAGCGTCAACATGCTCGAGCTGCACTACCACGCCGATATCAGCGGAGCCGACGGCGTCACTCGCTCCCTCGTGAAAAGCATGTGCAAGCGACACGGGTGCGAGCCCCGAGACCTGCTCACCGTTATCCCCGGATACGCTAAGTGCCTCCGGGATATAGTCGAGAGAAAAGCGTCGTCTCGGTTCGACGCGACTTTGGCCAGCCGTGCCGATGTGGCGTTCAAGAAAAACGACGCGACTGCCGCTCGTTTCAAAAATAAGCTCGAGAAGAGGGTCGAGCAGATGAAGGCCGAGATCTACCTCGACCTCGCGCAGAAGCTCGAAGAAGTCGAAGACGACATGCTTGCTCAGCTCGAGCTCTTCGACATCGACGACGACTGACGACTCAGAACCTGTACCAGGTAGGCGAGATCGGCCTTGTTCTGGTCGTCGAAGTCCGCTTTCTTGTCCGGGTGACAGACCTTCATGCAGGCCCTCGCCACCGACCGCCTGTCTTCGGACATTTTTACGCCGTACCTGGCGGCGACGACCGCGAGATTGTCGACCGCCGCCTTCTTGTTCTTCGCGTTCTTCTTTTTTTCTTCGAAATAGGCTCTCTTGATCTTCAGCAGAAAGTGCTTGCACTCTTTCCCGATTTTCCCCGAAGGAAACTCCTTGCAAGACGCCAGGAAGGACCTGCACTCCGAGCACAAATCAGAGCTTCTGTAGCATTCGGTCTTGCAAACCGGGAACGACATTTTTTTTTTCCTGTTTTGTGCCATCACCTTTTCGGTGCGATTGTCAATTTTTTCTTCTTCGCGCAGCACTTGTCGAGGCACCGTATCAGCTTTCGCGCCGTCGATATGTCTTCGCAGGGATCTTTGGCGGGTTTCCTTGTCGCGCCGGGATGTTTCGCCGATTTTTTGACCGGCTTCGGTTTAACCATCGCCGGTTTACTTGTTTTTTTGGCTCTGAAACTCGCCTTCTTTTTTAGCGCGTCGACCAGGCCGCAGACCGTCTGCCCTCCTTTTTCGAGGACGCGATCGTCGTTGGAAGCCTCGATGCGCTTTCTGGTTGCTTCCATCGCTCGGTCGATTCTGGACTTCGAAGCGGCGATGCGCGATTTGGCTGTCGCGACGTGATTCGCCATCTGAGTTGAAACTGCGGAAATAAAACAAAATCGCGTTACTGATCGATCGAAATCCTGTATATCCAGGAGACGGCGTTGGCCGCGCCGCCTCTGCCGATCAGGATCGTCGGCTCCGCGTTTGAGTCGGGGTCGGGGTCGGGCACCCGCATCGACTGGATCGCAAAGTCCGATCCGCTTTTCCACCTGGCCGCGGACGAGGACCATACGAACTTCCCGGGCTCTTCTTGCGTGACTGTGACGTTTTCCACTCTCAGCGCGTTTTTAATCGTCGTCGCCACGTCGTCCGTCAACAAGAAACCGGCGAAATGGACGAACCCGTGGCTCCATATTTCCGGCCGGTTATTCCAAGATATCGATAGCTCGCCCGATGCGAGCTTGCAAAGGTACCCCGTGGTCTCGTCTTCCGAAAGCGGTCCTTCCACGCTGACGATAGACCCTGAAGCGTCTGGGCCGACGGCCGTCGGAATCTCCGATCCCTCGAGCTTTAGACCCGGCGGGGCATAAAGCGAGTCGCTGCCGAACGAAAAGAACACGCCACGGAAAGAATGCACTTCTACCGGTAGCCCCACCCCGGGTTGCGTTGCGTCGACGACGACGGCGGTCCTGTCGTAAAACAGCGACACCTTTTTGGCGTCTCCGCAGTCAACCCCGTGAAGCACGATCTTGTAGTCGTCGTTGTCTGTCCGGTAAGCGTCTCGCACTAGCTTTTCGATCCGCGCCCCCCCCGAGTACTGGTCCCATATCTTGGCGTGCGGCTGCGTCGCGGACAGGGTCTTTATCTTTCCGCCCATCAGAGAGTGCATAATCCCCTCGACGTCTTTGGTGAACACGGTGGTGCGTCCGACGGACTTTTTGATCGTTCGAGTCGCCACGGGATCTTGCTTGAACAGTTCGCACGCCGCACCGGTGTCGCCGATATTCTCGTCCACGATGTACCCGTCGCAGTCGGGCTTGGCGCTGCACATCGCGGCGCAGCTCTTCGTATTATCCCCGGAAGTTATTTTCAGCGTGGTCGCCGAGTTTCCAGATCCGTCAAAGTTGAGGGCAGTGTACGCGCACGGCTCGTATCCGGAGAAAGAAGCCAGTCCGCGTCCGAAGGCGCCCATGGGAGTCGCCGGAACGTCCTTCATGTCCAAACACACCGCGGTTTTACGGAGAAGGTCGTGATTGGCGAGGGTCTCGAACCCGTGCTCTTCCGAGTCCTTGACAGAGTACATCGTGCACGCGCCGCCGGTAAGCACCATCCCGTGGCACGAGTCGTCCGCGGCGCACGCCCTCGCGCACGCCGAGACGTAGTCTGCCTCGCCTCCGCTGCCGAAGCGGACTCCGTTTTCCGGTAATATCTCCTCGTAAGAGCAGGGTGCCGCGCTGCGATACTTGGTAAAGTTCCAAGCGCCGTCGCCTATAACAAGGGGCTCGTCGCTTTCAGGCCACTCGAACACGCATCCCTGAGTCGCAGCGTATGCGACTGCTTTCCCGTCGACGACTTTACCCGTCGCAGGAAGTAGAGGCGATTCCGTCGAGCCAGGCGTATTCGAGTCAGGCGTCGTCGAGTCAGGCGTCTTCGAGGTATCCGACCCTCCCGCTGCATTTCCGGAAGCTTTTCCGATTATACCCTGCTTTCCGTCGTTACCGTCCAGCGGAATATTGTTGGGAGGCACGGGGTTGTTTCCCGTGACGGCCGGTAGCCACGACTTTCGCGCCTTGTCGGAGATTCCGTACAGGGACTTGGGGCGCGCGTCGTACCTGGCGTGAGGGGAGTCGTACCTGTGCTCTAGCGGAACGTCGGGCCTGTCCAACGACCCTCCGGGCATCGAAAGCCCTATGGAAAACGCTTCTTCCGTCGTCGCCGTTCTGTCGCGAAGAAGGTATAAGGCGATGAGGCAAGCCGCGAGCGCCGATACGACGGCCAGCGCTAATATCTTCGCGACCATTTGAACAACTCGCACTAAATTTTAAAAGCATGGAAGAAGAAGACGTCGCCGATAAAAAGCATATGAAGGAGTACAAGGTCCTTTCTCAGGGCGAAGACGACGCGAGATCGCAGGGCAGGCCCAACATCGTGTCGAGCAGCGTCGTCCTGCACCTTGCCGTGCCGTACAACGACTCGGTCGTCGACGTGAACTCTTACAATTACGAGAAAGAGTTTCTCAACTACAATCCTGATATCACGCTGCCTTTCGCGTACGCCAGCGACGACACGTTCAGCGTCAAGCCGGAGGAGGTTGAGTCGCGATCCAAGGAGCCTCCTCCCCCGGAGTCTGTAACGGATGGAGCCGTGGCGATAGATCCTCCCGTCGCGTCAGACGAGCAGCACAAAAATTCGCAGATCGCGACGACCGATTCCGGAGACTGCGACACCGCGTACGCCGTGCGTGTGACGAGCGTCCTTCGCGACTTCGAGCGCAAGAGCAAGGACGGCGACTGGCCGCTGTCTACGTCGGTGGCCTGCTACTGGTGTCGCCATTGCTTCAACACGCCCCCGATAGGGCTCCCGGTGAAAGCGTTTCCCAAAGAAGACGGCTTTTTCGTCACCGGATGCTACTGTTCCATCGCGTGCGCGGCGGCTTCCAACCACGACAGCCGCGACAGCCACGACACCGTATGCGAGAGGCACGCGATGCTCTCTTCTCTGTCCAGGCTCCTTTACGGCAGCGACGACATCAGAGTGGCTCCGGATTGGAGGGCCCTGCGCATGTTCGGGGGGTACATGGACGTCGAAGAATTCCGGGCGTTCTCTCGCGAGTCGCGAGTGATTCTCGCGAACACGCACCCGATGAAGTCCTTGACCACCCAGCTCGAAGAGGTCAACGAGGGCAACATCGCCAACCAGTACTCTTTCGTTCCCCTGGATCCCGTCAGGATCGAGCGCGGCAAGCAGGAGCTGTCCCTGAAGCGAAACAAGCCCCGTCCGGACTACAAGAACACGCTGGACCATTCCATGAACGTCGTTATCAAAGCGCGGTCTTCTTCCAAGGCGGCGCAGCCGCAGCCGCAGCCGCAGCAAGCGATAAGTGCATAGAACAAAATATTGAATATCGCAACGGCATAGTCGCTGTAATCAACGACAACATTACACGCATACACGCATACACGCATACACGCACACGCATACACGCATACACGCACACGCGCACGCACTCACGATGGACGATAACTGGAGCAGCAACCTGCCTGCCGGATTTGTCTGGAACTGCGTTTCTCGACTCGGCAGCGAGTCTAGACCCGACGCGATACAGAATCTTCGCCTCGTTTGCAAGCCTTGGTGCGCAGAAATCACCGGCAGCGTCACTTCTGGCACCTACGTCGCGGGCCGATGCTCGCCCATGTGGCTCACGCTGCCGAAGCTCAAGCGCCTGAGGCGTCTGACAGTCGGGGAGGCCGACGGAGACCTGGTTCTCGCGGAGGTCAAGCTGGCCAAGAGCGTCCTGCCGCTCCTCGAGAGCGTCTCGTTTCGCGGGTGCTCCTTGGAAGATTCACCGATCCCGATGTCGTCCGCGCTGCAGGGCATATCGGAGCTGTCGCTCGTTGACTGCCGACTCCCGGCGTCGACGCATCTCTGGTTCCTGGAGTCTCTCACCTCTCTGACGATCCGGATAATTCCGGGAAGAGACGACTATTACGACGACGTCGAAACCGATCTCAAACGCGGCGTCGTTCTGATCTCTGGACTGAGGTCGCTTACTCTTTCGTTCGTGGACCTCGTCGAGTGGGAGTTCGGGATGCTGACTCGCCTAGAGAGCCTGGACCTCCTCTGCTGCGAGATCGTCAACGACGGCATACGGGAGATCGGCCAGATCCGGAGTCTGAAGCGTCTGTCGTTGCAGTCCTGCAACAACGTCACCGACGCGGGCATGCTTTACCTGCCCTGTTCCCTCGAGACCCTCGACGTCAGGAATTCCGTCAGAATCGAGACGACGGCATGGCTCCCGCGCCTGGATCGGCTGTCTTCCCTGTCGATCACCGTGTGCGAGGAGGAGGACGTCGACGCCAAGCTGGGCAGAATCCGCCGACTCGACTCGCTCCACGTCGAAGTCGAGGCGAACCAGCTTTCCGAAGAGGCTATCGCCGCGATGTCGAGGCAGACCAACATCACCTCGATGGATCTTCGCATTCGGTTCGTCTCGTGCAAGAGCGTCGATATCCGAGGACATATCGCTTCCTCGCTCGTGTCTCTGATGTGCAGCTGGTGCACCGACACCGACGAGTTCATGCGCGGTCTGTCCGGATGCTCTTCTCTCGCCAAAATCAGGCTGCAGTTCTGCTCGCATCTGACCGACGCAGGACTGGAACGCTTGCCCGGATCTCTCAAGCGGATCGTTGTAGACACATGCTACGGGGTCACCGCGGACGGCGTGCAGAAGCTCCGCGATAGGATTCCGGGTCTCGAGGTGGTCACCAATTGCATTTGAAAAAATAGTCAGTGTAAACAAACGCGCCTCGAATGGGTTTCGAAGAAATAAAGTTTCTGACGCACTTCACGAGCTCGAGCAACCTCGCGGGCATCGTCAGGGACCGCGCCCTCCTGACATCCTACGATAGGTGGAAGGCGAAGACCAATTATACCGGAGTGGCGTCGACGACCGCAGCGTACGGCTCGAAATTCAGAGTCACAAAGGAAGAGTTTCCGGGTGTTTTTATGTCGTGGCATCTCGGGGGAGAAGAGCCCAGCGTGTACGAAGACGTCACGCTCGTGTTCGGGAGGGACCTGGTCCGCCGCCAGAAAAACTTCCACCTGAATCTCGCGGACAAAAACGGTTTCTTTATCGAGGGCGGCACTTTTTTTCCGGGCGACAAAAGCGTGCCGCGCCTTCGGGACTCGCGCGCGTTGAAAAAGAAACACGGTTTGAAAAAAAGTCGCGCGGAAATGAACGAAATCGTCTTCCACGACTCGGTCTCGATGGACCTCTGCGAAGAAATACTCGTGGCGCCGGGAGCGCTCGAAAAGGTACTGGCGTTGCTGCCTCCGGAATTTGCATCGAAGACGCGGAGCGCGCCCGACGTGCTTCCGAGAAAAGTCGTTCGGACGACGCGCCTCGACGCGCTCAACACAAAGTCCTTGGCGTCCAGGGCCTTCTGTACAGACATCTGGTACACGGGGTTCAAGGTGCCGATCCTGGTCGGATCTCGCGCGCGCTTCAAGTCGGGCATCGGGTACGTGCGCTCCGTGGCGAGGCTGGCCGGTGTGGACGAGGCGACGCTGGCCCGCCTGAAGACCGCGACCGCAATCGAGGAACACATGAACGACACCGGCGTGTACACCAAGTGCTTCCTCGACAAGGATAAGAACATTTTTTGAATACGACACAGCGCGAATATCCACAACACTCGAACGAAAAACGCACACAGCACACACTCTCGACATGTCTCCGGAAGAAGAAGAAGCGTTCATGCATTACTTGCGCTTCAAGAAGGCCCGCGTCCCTGGAAAAGGCCTGGGTCACGGCGGCCCAAAAGTATCCAAGCCGGACAGTTTGAGCCAAGACGAAGCGCCCAAAACGGCAAAGCAGTGAGCAGCTTCGATTTTTTCTTGCAGCTATTGCACAGTAAACAACGTTCGGCAATCTGGGTTGGAACGGGAAGAAAAAGGACGAGCCATATTCGTGTCATTTGATGGTGATGAAGCTTTCCCGCGCGACGTCGTGCAAAGGAGAATCGAGCATTTTACTTGTTTGGTTACATAAATCGGATTCAAGAGTACGACGAGTCGTCGCTCTCTGCGGGCCCGTTCGACACTACTTTGCGCATGTCGTAGGGAAGCAAGCTAAGACGCGTCGTCATCGTTCTCTCCTTCCTCGTCACGGTGATGAAGGAGAACCGGATGATTTCTAGCGCCTTCTCGCAGGCGTCGTCGCTCTCCACTTCGGTGATCCTGAAGAACACCTGCCTGATGACGCGCCGGCTGTGCAAATTGAGGAGGGTGAACGCGAGGTCGTCGAGCTCGCGCCTCAGTCTGGGGTTGGTGCAAGCCGTGTTGCCGATCTCCACGTAGAGCCTCGCTATCTCTTCGACCGAGGTGCCCCTGACGAGCTCGTTCAGGCGGACGTTGACAGGGTAGGGCATGACCGCGCACTGCCGCAAAGCGAGAATTCGCTGGGGGCACGGCATTTTCGGCAGAATGACTGTTCGAATTCGGTGTCCGTTTCAATTTTATACGGACGCCACGACCCGGTCGATCTCGCGGAGCCAGACCTCCTGCTCGGTCGCGAGCATCAGCTCCTCCAGGGCGCGCCTCTTGGCCTCGACGTCCCGGACGAGTCGCTCGTGCTTTTCGAGGGTCATGCTCGCGATCGGCATGTTGGACAGGTAGTCGTAGGCCCCCGCGAGCCTCGGCCAGCCGTTCCGGGTCGCAAAGTCCGCGATGACCGACTCGGACGCCATGCCGATGACCAGCGTCTTTTCCACGACGGCCCGGATGAATCCCTCCCTCGCCTCTGCGTAGGATAGGTCGACGCGAGCCTGCCGCCTCTGGTGTTCGAGCCGGTTTTCGTACGCCCTCAGGCGCTCGTGGTAGTGCTCCTCGGCGATGTCGGCGGGAGTCCGGTATTTTTTGACGCCGTTCGCGGTGTCCAGGGCGTGCATGTTGGTGACGCTGAGGAGCTTGTCGCTCTCGAGCCGGAGGTCGCGATAGACGTCGCAGGCCAGGCAGGACGCCCGCGTGTCGAAGTGCAGCAAAAAGTCGGCCGCCGTGTCGGTGTAGTTGGGCTCGGCGCGCTTGAGGCCGATCTTGTTGTCGGCGCATAGCTGCTCCAGAAACACCTTGTAGTCGCTTAGCCAGGTGCCGACGGGGACCTCGGTGATCCGTATCGTCTTGCCGTCCTTGATCGCGACCCCGCGCGACACCCACTTGCCGCTTTCCAGCAGCTCGAACGTCCCTCGGAACCCCTTGTAGCACGGCCGGCATCCCTCGAGCTCGACGAAGCTGTCCGTCTCCCCGCGGATGCGCCTGCCGTAGGCGGCGGCCACGGCGCGGGGGTCGAAGCAGGGGACGTTGCAGCTCCACCCGGTCCCGATGCCGACGCTGCCGTTGAGGAGCAGGAGGGGCAGGACCGGAATGTAGTACTTGGCCTCGATCGGCTTGTTGTCGTCGTCCTTGTTGCGCTCCAGGAGCGGCTCGTCCTCCGGAGGAAACATCAGGTTGGCCGCCGCGGAGATGTCGCAGTGGATGTACCTGCTGCTGGCGGCGTCTTTGCCGCCCGCGATCCGGGTGCCGAACTGCCCCTCGCCGTGGAGGAGCTGGACGTGGCCGCAGCCGACGTAGCTCTGGCCCATGCCGACGAGCGCGCCGGTCAGGGACGCCTCGCCGTGCCTGTAGGCGCTGACCTGCCCGACGTACGCGGCCATCTGAGCGACCCGGATGTGCGAGGAGGACCGCGGGCGGGTCTTTAGCGCAAAGAGGATCTTCCGGGTGGACTCCTTGAGGCCGTCGACGGCGTGGGGCAGGCTGCGCTGGACGTCGTCCCAGCTGTAGTGGCACAGCTCGTTGTTGACAAACTCCCGGAAGCTGACCAGGGACGCGTCGGGCGGGAGCTGCGCGGCCTTGTCGAAGGCGTTGAGCCACTCCTTGCGGTCCTCCGCGCGGGACTTGCGGAACGCGAGCTCGAACGCGTCGTCGTCGCTCTCCGGAAGCTCTTTGCAGACCAGGATGACCTTGACGTGCCCCGAGACGCTGACGACCAGGCGCGCGCGCACGCGGCCCTCCTCCCGCTTGTCGTCGCCGCAAGTGAACCGGAAGGTCTTCATGTTGCCGAAGTACTCTCGGGCCTCCTCGCTGTTGATGAGGCCCAGACCCTTGTAAAACACCGAGTGCCACCCCTTGCTCGCGTCGGAGTCGCGCCACGCCTCGTACTCCAGGACGTTGTAGAACGGCACCCGCTCCTTGCCCTTCCGCGCGACGACCACCGGGGTCCGGAGGCTCGAGACGAACCCGGGGATGCGCATCAGCTCGGGCCACTGGCTGTGGAATATGTTGCAGACCAGGGCGATGATGTGCTGGCCGTCCAGGTCGCTGTCCGCGCACACCAGGACCCTGCCGTACCGGAGGTCCCGCTCGGACGAGTACGCCTTGCCGCTCTCGAGCCCCATGGCCTTTTTGAGGTTCTTGATCTCCTCGTTCTCGCCGATCTTCGCCTTGGGCGTGTCCCTCGGGTTCAGCGGCTTGCCCTTGAGGGCCATCACGCCGTAGTACTTGCGGCCCAGCTTGGCCAGCCCGGCGACGGCGGTGCTCCGGGCGGACAGGCCCTCCGTCAGGATCAGCGTGCACTTGCCGCTCTCCGAGGTGCCGGCCGCGTGCGCGTCGTCGAAGTTGGGGATGCCCGTCACGCTCCGGCGCTGCGCCCCGTCCGTCTTCCGGAGCTTGCTGTCGTCGTCCATGGCCCCCAGGCGCGCGACGAGGTCCGAGATTCCGGTCTTGGCCAGCGCCGCCTTGACGAACGCCTCGCTCGCGTCGTACCTGGCCGCGAACTTTTCCGCCGGGGTTGTCAGGGTCTGCTTGTTCTGGCTGTCGAACGACGGGTCCGGCACCGTGGCCCGAACGAACACCCACATCGCGCTCCTGGCCGTCTTCGCGGAGACCGAGCGCGCCTTGGTGGTCAGCTTGGCCGCGAGCTTCCTGGCGATCGACGCGGCGACGTGCTCGACGTGCTTGCCCCCGCGGGGCGTGCAGAGGCCGTTGACGAACGATACCTGGGCGAACGCCGAGTCGGGGCTGGCGGCGACGGCGACCTCCCATCCGGGGGGGCATCCGGCATCGAAAGCGACGTCCGAGGAGAACAGCAGGCAGTAGTCCTTGAACGACTTGCAGGGCGTCTTCGCCCCGTCAAGGAATACCGAGGTGCACGGCGGGGTCATCGCGCCGGCGTCGACGGCGAACTTGGAGAACACCGCGATCGCGTCGGCGTCGAGCCCCCCCGCGCAGCCGAACCGCTCGTAGTCCGGCAGAAACGTCACCTTGGTGTACGGCTTCTGCTTGCCGGCCAGCGCGGTGATCTCGGGCTCGCCCACGACGGCCATGTTGTCGCTCCAGCGCTGCCTGTACAGCACCTTCTTCTTGGGCGCGGCGTCCACGGTCTCCACCTCCAGCCACCGCGAGAACGCGTTGCTGGCCTTGGCCCCGATGCCGTGCGTGCCCGCGAGCGTGCGCTCGCCCGAGTCCTCGAAGTTGCTCCCGCTGAGAAAGTGGCCAAAGATCAGCTCCGGCCCGCGGATCCCTCCTTCGACGGGCGAGCAGTCGATGCCGGCCCCGTCGTTCCACACGGATATCACGCCGGTCTCGCGGCAGATGTCGACGCGGATCTCGGTCACCTTGGTCCGCAGGCTGTGGTCCACCGCGTTGGTCAGGATCTCCAGGAAGATGTGGGCGAGGCCGGGAGAGTAGACGACGGTCCTCTGGGCCATGCGGCCGCCCTCCCACACCCAGAGATCGCACGCCTGGCGCTCCACCGACCCGATGTACATACCGGGCCGGCGGAGGACGTGGGTCCTCTGGTCCAGCTTCTGGTACTTTTTGCTCGCGCTCATTGTTTATTGTTTCTTCTCTGCCTGTATATCTATCTATCGACCTGTCTGTATTTGCATCTACATACTTTTAAATCGCCGTCGTTACGCCTGTTACCTACCTCCTCATTCGGCCGCCAAAACGGTTAAAATCGGACGTACCTTCTATTTTTTCTTGAAACTGTGACTTATCTTTATGTGTTTGTATTGCGCTATTTACTATATTTTGATCATGTTCAACATCGTGGTGTCTGATAAACATCCATTCATTTTTTTGCACGATATAACTGTGTGGTTGACCAATTGTGTCGTATAAATGGTGGCTCATTACTTCATTTGCTTCTTTGTCTTTTACTGCATGTCCATTTAAATATAGACCAAAAGTAGAAGGTGTTTTTCTCGGAGACCATACGTAATACTCTACTCCATTTGGTCCATATAAAATTCCCATAAAATCATATTTAAAATCATATTCATTTCCGCCCATCATCTTTTTGACCGTTTTTTTCTTCGTCGCGGTCGCCTTCGCCGTCGCCTTCTTCTTCGTCACCGGGGTCATCTTGAACGTCCCGTCCGTCTTCTTGCGCTTTACATAATCCTTCCCGTCCTTGGTGTAGATCTTCCTGTCCTTGTCGTCCTTGCGAGCCGTCGGCTTGTACGCGACTTTTTTCGGAGGCATGTGTGTGTTACTTTACAGACAAGGTAAAAAAAAAACATTTCAAGTACTACAAAATAAAATGAGCTACAAGGTCTGCATCGCGCTCGCGGTGGTGGTCGTGGTGATCGTATCCCTGGTGTGCTGTTGCTGCTACTGGTTCGCCGGGAAGAAAGAGGGTTTCTCTGCCTTGGCGGATCAGAATCTTTTCGCGAAAATAAAACTTGGAGGCAGATATCAAAATTTATACGTAAAAAATAGGCCAGACGGTCCACCGGTCAGGGTAACTTTGGCGCACAAGGGGGTCGTAGATGTGCCAGACATGTTTTCGCCTTATCATAAAATAGTAAAATGTTCGAAATACGCGATACAATTCACGGAATTAAATAATGGAAAATATACCGATAAGGGTTTTGTGAAAATAGTAGACAATAAAATCGTATTAGATACAAATCGTAAGAATCATACGATATTTACATTTTATCCTGTAAAACACCCGTATGATAAAACAGGATCACAGGCTTATATAATATTCACATCTACTAACGGCGATGATTTTTATAAATTAATAAATGTAAAGGTAAAGGGGGGCGGCACGATACCGGTACTCGAGATCACAGAAAGAGGAACGTTGAAAATTAGTACATTTAAGTGGAATACAAATTTTTTGAATACAATATCGGAAACAAATAATAAGCAATTAAAGACCGAGCAATTGTTTGGCATCGAAAAAGGACGTTAATTTTTGAAACCTGTACGTAAAAAAACACCCAACTACCCGCCCATTTGAGAATCCCCCGAAGAATCATCATGCATCGCGTAATCTTCATTCTCGCGCTACTCTCGTCCGCGTCGGCCGGTCAGCACCTCGCTGTCCCCGACTACAAAGAAGTCATCGAAAAGAGGGCCGCTAACAAGCCCAAGAGCTGCGAGTCCGTCGTCCACGACCACTTCACCAGCCTGGTCGCGTTTAGGGGCGTCGGCTCGTCTGACATCGAGGCACACAAAGCCCTGTTCGACCGCGGCATCAAGATGGCATGGGTTTGCGTCACCATCGGCGTGAAGACGCCATGTGGCCCGCTGGGAATCGTGTCTTGCGACAGGAGCAGCTGCTTCAAGTCTCTGTCCAACGGGAACGAGAACGACTGCAGCTTCACCACCTCAGACTATAACGGTTTCCTGGCCATGGAGACGTCCGTCCTCCTGAAGTTCCAAACCGAGCTCGCGACGAGGCAGATTGCTATAGCCGAAAACACTCGCGCGCTCGTAGAGGACGTCGGTACCCGGGTCGATCACGTCGGCTTCCGTGTTGAATACGTTGGCTCGGCTGTGCAGGACGTCGGCCTCCGTGTCGAATACGTTGGCTCGGCTGTGCAGGACGTCGGCCTCCGGGTCGATTACGTTGGCTCAGCTGTGCAGGACGTCGGCCTCCGGGTCGACTACGTTGGCTCAGCTGTGCATGCGGTTTCGGCCAAGGCCGACGGCATTCTGGACCTGCAAGACAAGCAGCTCGATATCATCGGAAACGTGAACTCGGTCGTCCAGGACGTTTCGGCCAAGGCCGACGGCATTCTGGACCTGCAAGACAAGCAGCTCGAGATCATCGGAAACGTGAACTCGGCCGTGCAGGACGTTTCGGCCAAGGCCGACGGCATTCTGGACATGCAAGACAAGCAGCTTCAGCTCGTGCAGGACGTCGGCCTCCGGGTCGACTCCGTTGGCTCAGCCGTGGACGCAGTGTCCGCCAAGACCAGCGAGGTCCTCGCGCTGCAGGACACGCTCGCAGAGGTCCAGAAGCGCCTCTCCCTCACGCAGGACCAGATGGGCGACCGCCTGGCCGTGCTGCTGGACTGCGTTCAGCGCGTCGGCGGAGTCATGGAGTTCGTCGTCAGCTCGATCGATATCGTCGATCGCCGCGTCGCCTTCGTGTCCAGTCTCATCACCAACTTTATCAGCGACGTCGTGTCGACCTTCGTAGACGCATATACCATATACAACACGAGAGACGCGTCTGGGATAGCCGGAATATTAGCTAGTCTAGCGTTCTATTGGCTCGTGTTTCGCTATTACGACTTCGGTCAAATCCCTTGCTGTGTTGTATATTGTTGCATTGTTCGCATCGCCATAAAGCGCGCGGTCTGTGCCGCGACCGGTAGTATATTTCGCAAACATGTGAGGGTCGACGAGACCTTCGCCCTCGCCCTTTCCGCACCGCTACCGGAAGAAAAAGAAAAGAGCGAACGCATCACGGGCTGCAATGCAATCACCCGCAAAGGATCCAATTGCAAAAACCCGAGCAAGTGCGCCCGATGCGGGCACTGCCGTGTTCACTGCAAGTGCGCATAGTTGACTTGGATTACATTCAGAAAAGCACATTCTGATACTCTGCTATCTTGAACGCGAACGGCACGTACGTTTGCTCTAGCGCCTTAAAAAAACCCTGGGGTGTGTTGGGCCCGGGTGTGAAGCATGTCCACACGATGGATATGCATGCCGATATCACCCATCCTGCAGTCATGTATCCGCGTTTTTTCTTGTCGGCGCACGCGATTTCGAAAAGCCAGCAAATGTGAACGAATATCTTTAGGACGAACATGCCGATGACCGCTTGTAGCCAGACGTTATCGGGGAGGAAGATCGATTCGTAGTCGCAATGCACGTGTGGCGCTGTTATGGTCACCGCATCGCATATAGATTCGACGGCGAACCTCTCGGCGGTACCGAAAGCGACGGTGATCAAGTCGGACATTTTGCTCGAGAGAGAAGGTCTAGCGAAAAGTATTTATGATATCAAAAATTCTGACGGGCTTCTTATGTTGGCACGAAAGCGGCGGCCAACATGGCGAAGATCAGCATTCCGGCGCACACAAGTTTGCTACTACCGGAGCCTTTATTCCGGTCAGAACCTCCGCCCCTGGAAGACCCCCAGAACCGTTCCCATTTAGTAATGAAGTCTGAAATCGCGTCGAGAATTTTAACCCCTATTTTCCTTTTTCCAGATTCTTTTTCTCTTTCATTGTCTCCTTTTGCTTGTATCGGTGGCAGAATAGCCGCCCCGATTTTATTTTTTCCGGATACTTTTTTTTGTATCGGTGACAGAACCTGGCGCGAGTTGGGCTTGTACACCGGTTTGACGGTTGCGTTTTTGTTTTGCAGAACTTGTTGGACGCTGTTCAATAATGCGGTCGTCATTTCGTATTGAAGCTTCGAGGATTCTGGTTCGGCGGAGGAATAATTTGTTAGCGTGAAGCAGGTGTTTAGACAAGCGACGAGAGTGGCATATTTCACGTGAAAATCGTAAGGATTCAAAAGCGGTCGACTGTTGTATACGCCGCTGCGAACATCGTGCATCGTAAATTCCTTGCGAAATTCGAAGTCGACTAGCATTATTTCTCCGGAGTGGTTCCAAATGAAATTCTCGATGCTCCAGTCTATTACGTTTTGCTCGGGATGCATAATGTAAAAGTACGCGCAGAGAATAAGGACCTTTTGTACCATTTCGTATATGCGTTCGGGATTTTTTGCGCATATGTGATTCAGACTGGGAGGAGGGTTGCTGAATTTCAGAGACTTCATGACCAGTATTTTGTCGCCGACTTTGGGTAAATCGATGTCTGCAATCCACTCGCGGATATTCTTTTCTTCTACGGGGTCGTTGAAAACGCACAGCGTATTCCGCAACTGAGCGAACATGATGTATCTTTTGTAAGTATCCTTACTGAAT
>Ga0315906_10003892_pt1 | contig 19553 bp, 14 predicted proteins | sample LakEriMetagenome_4_FD_203526 | JGI IMG/M metagenome (GOLD analysis project Ga0315906, IMG submission 203526) | Freshwater fungal communities from buoy surface, Lake Erie, Ohio, United States - Buoy 2 MA122 | ecosystem: Environmental > Aquatic > Freshwater > Lake > Lake biofilm | place: USA... | reverse complement strand
GACGGCGACTGGGATTGGGATTGCGCCTGCGTCATCGCCTGCCTGCCGCGCCCTTCCACGGCGGCGACCGCGAAACTCACCGCATCCGTGGGCGCAAGGTCGATGACGAGACGCGAGCGCCCCTCCGGCCCGGGTTCGCTCGCCGCATGGACGATGCGCGCGGGTCCGGCGAGATCGATCACGACCCGCGCGCGCCCGGGCCCCACCGCCCCGAAACGATAGGAGGCGATGAGCCCCGTCATGCGCTGGGAGGCTGCCCCGGAAGCGCCGGACCGCCCGCCGCGCTGGCCCGCCGAAGGCGCGGGCGGCATCGAGGGCGGCAGATCGAAACGCATCTCCGGCAGGTCCACGATCACGCGCGCCGGATCCGCGAGCACGAAGGCGCGCGGCTCGACCGGCGCGCTCACTTCAAAGGAGAGCCGCGTGACGTCGCCCGACTGCAGCACCCGGGCCGCGAGCGCCACGGGCGGCGCCTCGCCCGGCTGGCTGGCGGCCTGTTTGGAACCAGCCTGCCCTCTGCCCTGCGCGCCTGCTTCGCCCGCCAGCGACCCAGCCGCCAGAGCCAACGCCAGCGCGACCGTCAGCGCGCCGCGCGGCGGGCGCAAGGCTCGAGCTTGGAAGGATCGGCGAATCATGAGCGTGGCCGGGAAAGGTTTGGTCGGGATGGAAAACGAACAAGGCCGAACGGGCCGGACGCATGTTCTTAAGGCATAAGACGAAGAAGGTTAATGACGCGCTTAGACGCCGCGTCGGCGCATCCGCGCCGCCCAAGGGCGGGAGTTGCGGCGGCGCCACAGGTGAAAAATCTTGCAAGTCGGCGCAGTGACCTTTACAAAGTAAGCGTCCCGACCGGGTCGGAGACACGTGACAGCCGCGCCCGCGCGGCCGAAGCGGAAAGCGGTCGCCTCCTGCCTGCGGACATTCGCAACAGGTTTCGCGCCCGGTGTCCCTTCACGCAGACGGAGAGGAGACCTCCCCGTGCGCACGCGCTCCCCTCGCCCGGAACGGATCGTCGGTTCAGCGGAGTCCGGCGGCGCCCATGAGCGCAGCGATCCGCGCAGGTGACTTGTGATGAATCGTCCCGCCCCGGGGCGCGTGCGCGTGAAGCGCGACGTTTCCGGACATTCGCTCGATGCGCATAGCGCCCGTTCGACGGCCTGCCCCCAGGCGGCCGTGGTGGCGCCTGCGCCGAGCGCCGGCGTGGACCTCCAGCGTAATCCATCTTCGTCGCGTCCGGGCTTCGTCCCGCGCGACGCTGTTTCATCCCGGTCGCGCGTGAATGCGCCAGCGCTCCCGCTGGCGGCGCATGCAGCGGCCGTTCCCCTCTTCCACTCAACGCAAGAAGCCGTCACGCCGTCCCGCCGCCCATCGGCAGGTCGGGTCGTAACGATCCCGCGCGCCGAACGCGCGGCGACGACGTGGGCTTCGACACAGAAAGTTTCACGAGCTTTTCATGGCCAACAAGATGCTCATCGACGCATCGCACCCGGAAGAGACCCGGGTGGTGGTGCTCCGCGGTAACCGGATCGAGGAATTCGACTTCGAATCCGCCAGCAAGAAACCGCTGCGCGGCAACATTTACCTGGCGAAGGTGACGCGGGTCGAACCCTCGTTGCAGGCGGCCTTCATTGAATATGGCGGCAATCGCCATGGCTTCCTCGCCTTCTCGGAAATCCACCCGGATTATTATCAGATCCCGGTGGCCGATCGTCAGGCGCTCCTCGAGGAGGAGCAGCGCCAGCACGCCGCCGAGGAAGAGGAAGAGGCGCGGCCCCAGCGCCGCAGCCGTCGTCGTCGGCGCAACGGACGCGAGAAGCGCACCCGCGACGACGTGATGTCCGTCGACGCGCAGTCGCTTGAAGACGGCCACCACGGCGCCTCCGGCTTTGAGGCTGGCTCAGCCGGCGAGCAGCCCTTCGCGCTCGACGCGCCGCAGCCCGGAATCTCCTTCGCCGACGCGGACGCCCAGCCCGTCGCGCTGACGCAGACGGACGGCGCTTCCGCGCAATCCGCTTCCGCGCAAGCCTCCTCCGCGCAAGCCGGCGAGCCCGCGCCCGCCGTCGCCGCATGGACCCCGCTCGACGCTCCCGCCCCCGCGCCGGAGGCCGATCAGCCAGCCGCTTCGCAGGAAACCGTCCAAGCCGTCGCCGCGCAGGACGCCGACGGCGCCCGCCCGCGCGACGCGATGGACCATGAACGTCCCGATCACGAAGGCCCCGAAGCCGAGGCCCGCCGCTCCCCTGAGGGCGAAACGGACGAGGCTGACGAGGACGACGAGGACGAAGACGAGGACGAAGAGGAAGAGCACGTCGAGCAGATCGGCGGCGACGACGTGGAGGAAATGCCCGTCCGCGTCAGCCGTCAGCGCCGGCAGTACAAAATCCAAGAGGTCATCCGCCGCCGGCAGGTGCTTCTCGTCCAGGTCGTCAAGGAAGAGCGCGGCAACAAGGGCGCCGCGCTGACCACTTACCTGTCGCTTGCGGGCCGCTATTCCGTGCTGATGCCGAACACGGCGCGCGGCGGCGGCATTTCGCGCAAGATCACCGACAACGAGGACCGCAAGCGCCTCAAGGAAATCGCCTCCGAACTGGAAGTGCCGGACGGCATGGGCGTGATCCTGCGCACCGCCGGCGCCTCGCGCACCAAACAGGAGGTGCGCCGCGACTTCGAATATCTGCTGCGCATGTGGGAGAGCGTGCGCGAGCTCACTCTCGAATCCACCGCCCCCTCCCTCGTCTATGAGGAAGGCTCGCTCATCAAGCGGTCTATCCGCGATCTCTACGGCAAGGAGATCGACGAGGTGGTCGTCTCGGGCGATGAGGGCTTCAAGGAGGCGCGCGACTATATGGGCATGCTGATGCCCAGCCACGTGCGCAATGTGAAGCCATGGCGCGAGCCCCAGCCCCTGTTCGCCCGCATGGGCGTGGAGGCGCAGCTCGACTCCATGTTCTCCAATCAGGTGACGTTGAAGTCGGGCGGCTACATCGTCATCAACCAGACCGAGGCGCTGGTCGCCATCGACGTCAACTCGGGCCGCTCGACGCGCGAGCACAATATCGAGGACACGGCGCTGCGCACCAATCTGGAGGCCGCCGACGAAGTGGCCCGCCAGCTGCGCCTGCGCGACCTCGCGGGCCTGATCGTCGTCGACTTCATCGACATGGAGGAGCACCGCAACAACCGCGCCGTGGAGCGCCGGTTGAAGGAGGCGCTCAAGAACGACCGCGCGCGCATTCAGGTCGGCCGCATCTCGCATTTCGGCCTGCTCGAAATGTCGCGCCAGCGCATGCGCACCGGCGTGCTCGAGGGTTCGAGCGTCGTCTGCCCCCATTGTCAGGGCGCGGGCACGGTGCGCTCCACCGCCTCCATGGCGCTGCATGTCCTGCGCGTCATCGAGGATGCGCTGGTGCGCAACGCGCAATACAATCTCACCGCGCGCACCCGCACGCTGGTGGCCCTCTACATCCTCAACCAGAAGCGCTCGCATCTGCGCGAGCTTGAGGAGCGTTTCGGCGTCACCATCGTGATCGAGGCCGACGACGCGCTGATGGGCGGCGTCTATCACGCGCTCGAGCGCGGCGAGCTCGCGGTCCCGCCGCCGGCCGCGCCGAAAGCCGATTACGTGCGTCTCGACTCGATCGCGCCCATGCCGGAATACGAGGACGAGGACGACAGCTCCGAGGACGAGGACGAGGACAGCGACGAGGACGCCTCCGCCGCCGGCGACAATGGCGATGGCCAGGGCGAGAACGGCCGCCGTCGTCGTCGCCGCCGCCGTCGTCGCGGCCGCGACCGCGATCCCTCCGGCATCGATCCCAACGCGCCTCAGCCTTCCGATGACGCGCTCGCCGCCATGGCGGCGATCGGCGGCGACCTGCCCGGCCTCGGCCTTCCCGCCGTCGGCGACGGCGAGGTGGACGACGCGCAGGCCGAACAGGAAGGCGAGGACGCCCTCGCCCGCAGCGAGGAGGATGGCCGGCGCCGTCGTCGCCGTCGCGGTCGCGGCGGCCGCAACGGCGAACGCGCAGAGCGCAGCGAGGACGCGGCGGAATCGCCGGGTCGTCGAGGCCCCGGCGCATGGGTTCGCTCAAGCGATCACGCGGAGCCCGATTTCGCAGTCGAGCGCGCGCCCGCCGATCTGACACAGGATCAATCCTGGCAGAGCGCGCCGGTTGCGCAGTCGATCGAGATCCGCACGCCCGCAAGCGCGCAGGAAGAACCGGCGTCGCCGGCGCCGCAAGCGGCTGCGGTCGTGCAGGAACCTGCGCCCGCTCCGACGCCGGAGCCTGCGCCCCGCGAGCCCGACCCGCTGCCCGAGGCGCCTGCGCCCTCGCAGAAGAAGTCAGGCTGGTGGAGCCGCGCCAAGACGACGTTCACCGGCGGCTGATCGCAGTTTGCGCGCGAGGACGCGCGCACAGCTGAACGCCCCCGCTACTTCAGCCAGGCGCCCATGCGGCGAACAGCCTCCAGCACGTCGGCCTGCGAGCCGGCGAAGGACAGGCGCATCGCGCGCGCGCCGCGCTCACGGTCGAAGTCGAGGCCCGGCGTGGCGGCGACGCCCGCCTCCTCCAGCATGCGCTTGCAGAAATCGAGGCTGTCGTTAGTGAAGCGGCCGACATCCGCATAGACGTAGAACGCGCCGTCCACGGGATGGAAATCCGCGATGCCGATGCGCGGCAATTCATTGAGCAGGATTTCGCGGTTGCGAGCGTAACCAGCCTTCACCGCCTCCAGCTCCTCCGGCGCGTCGAAGGCCGCTTCGGCGGCGATCTGGCTGAGCGTGGGTACGGAGATGGCGAAACTCTGCTGCAGCCGCTCCACCGGGCGCACGAGAGCCTCGGGCAGGACGAGCCAGCCGATCCGCCAGCCGGTCATGCAATAATATTTGGAGAACGAGTTCACCACGACCGCATGGGGCGAGAAGGCGAGCGCGGTCGCCTCTTCGCCCGTATAGGAGAGGCCGTGATAGATCTCGTCCGAGACGAAGGCGATGGAAAGCCGGTCGCACGTCTCGCATATGGCGCGCAGCGCGGATGGCGACATCATCGTGCCGGTGGGATTGGCGGGGCTCATCAGCAGCGCGCCGGCGAGCGGCGCCTGCGCATGGGCGGCCTCGATCATCGTGGCGGTGACGACATGGCGATCGGCCGCCTGCGTGGGCAGCGCCACCGCCTCGAGCCCCAGCGCCTCGAGAATGTTGCGATAGGCCGGATAGCCCGGCGCGGCGATGGCGATGCGCGCGCCCGGATCGAACATGGCGAGAAAGGCGAGGATGAATCCCGCAGACGAGCCCGTGGTGACGACGACGCGTTCGGCGGGAACCTCCACGCCATAGCGCTCGCGATAAGCGCGGGCGATGCGCGCGCGCAGCGAGGGCCGGCCCAGCGCCTCCGTATAGCCGATGCGGCCAGCCTCAAGCGCGCGCATGGCGGCCTCGCGGGCCGGACGGGGCGCGGGCGCGGCGGGCTCGCCCACCTCCATGTGGATGATATGGGCGCCGCCGTCCTCCAGCTTGCGCGCGGCCGTCATGATGTCCATGGCGATGAACGGCGCCACGCGGCTGCGCAGCGAGGGGCTGGGCGGGCCCGGCGATCGGGTCATCGGGGATCATCCTTCCGGCGCGGCCACGCCGCCGCCATAATGCGGCCGTCTCTGGGCTTGGCCGGACTCATCAGGTAAATGGGATTCATGTCCTTGCACGCGCACGACGGGCCTCGCCCGCCCCAGAGCCCTAGCAGCCCGCGCGCCGCCGCGAAAGCGGGGCCGGCGCGCCGCCTGCTTGCAGCCCTCCTCGGGCTTGCGCTGGCCGGGGCGCCGGTTGCGGCCAATCCGGCTCAGGCCCAGTCCGGGCCAAAGCTCAACATCGTGCGCGACGGCGAGGTGGAGCAATTGCTGCGCGATTATTCCGCGCCGATCTTCCGCGCCGCCGGCATCAAGTCCGAAGCGACCAAGATCATCCTTGTGGGCGACCGCTCCTTCAACGCCTTCGTCGCGAACGGCCAGAAGATCTTCGTCAATGTCGGCGCGATCATGGAGGCGAAGACGCCCAACGAGATCATCGGTGTGCTGGCCCATGAGGCGGGCCATATCGCCGGCGGTCATCTCGCGCGCCTGCGCCTTCAACTCGCCAATGCGCAGATTTTCGCGGTGGCGGGCATGCTGATGAGCGCGGGCGCCATGGTGGGCGCCGCGCGCAGCCGCAACGTGGGCGCAGACAGCGCAGGCATGATGGGCGCCATGCTCGGCCCGCAGGAGATGATCCGTCGCTCGCTGCTCTCCTACCAGCGCGGCGAGGAACAGGCCGCCGACGTGGCCGCGCTCAAATATCTTTCCTCCACGGGCCAGTCGGCGCAGGGCCTGATCGCGACGCTCGAGCGGTTCCAGAACGAGTCGCTCTTCAAGACCACGTCGATGGATCCCTATCTCCTGTCGCATCCCCTGCCCTCCGACCGCATCTCCGCCCTGCAGGAGCTCGCGCGCAAGAGCCCCGCCTTCAACGCGAAGGATTCGGCCGCATTGCAGGCGCGCCACGACATGGCGCGCGCCAAGCTCGTCGCCTTCATGGGCAATGCGTCGGAGATCGGCCGTCGCTATCCGCTGCAGGACACATCGCGCGCGGCGCAATATGCGCGCGCGATCTCAGCCTATCGCTTCGGACGGCTGAATGAGGCGCTCACGCAAATCGACGCGCTCATCGCCTCGCAGCCCGGCAATCCATGGTTCCATGAGCTGAAGGGACAGGCGCTGCTGGAGGCCGGGCGCGCGGGACAGGCGATCGAGCCGCTGCGCCGCGCTGTCTCGCTGGCGCCGGGCGCCGCGCCCCTGCGCGTGATGCTGGGCCACGCCTATGTGGCGACCAACAATCCCGCCAACGCCAACGAGGCGATCAGCGTGCTCACGCGCGTGACGCAGCAGGAGCCCGAGAATTACGAGGCGTTCCAGTTCCTCGCCATGGCCTATGAGCGCAAGGGCGATCAGGGCAACGCCTTGCTCGCCGCCGCGCAGGGCATGTTCGCCCAGGGGCTCTACATCGAGGCGCGCACGCAGGCCAACCGCGCCAAGCGCGTCCTGCCGGAGAAATCGCCCGGCTGGCTGAAGGCCGACGACATCATGAACTGGCGCCCGCCGAAATTGTGAGCGCCCGGCGCGGCTATTTCGCGCCCGGCCGGTCGCGGTCGAGCCCCTTGGCGGCGAGATCGGCGAGATAAGCCTCGAAACGCGCCTGCGCGTTCTCGCCCAGCTCACGCAGCAGCGACCACGAAAAGATGCCGCTGTCGTGCATGTCGTCGAAGACGAGGCGCACCGCGTAATTGCCGACGGGCTCCACGCGAATGATCTCCACATTGCGCTTGCCGCCGACCGTCTTGCGCTCCGCCTCCGTATGGCCCTGCACTTCCGCCGACGGGCTCATGACGCGCAAAAGCTCCGCCGCGAGCTCAAACCGCGCGCCGTCGTCGAAGGCGACCGTCAGCATGCGCCGCTCGCGCGACAGGCGCAGTTCGGTGGGCCAGCTCTGGTCGCTCATCTCGCCGCCTTTTCGATGCGAAAGAACAGGGTTTCGGAATCCGCGCGCTTGTCGAGCACCCGGTCGCCGCATTCGCGCACGACATTGGGAATGTCGATGGCGGACATGGGGTCCGTGCACACGACGTCAAGCACCTCGCCGGGCGCCATGCGGCGCAGGGCCTTGCGCGTGCGCAGCGCCGGCAGCGGGCATTTGAGGCCCGACAGGTCGAGCGAGATCACGCGCCGGCCGCCCTGCGCCTCCATCAGGCGCGCCCCACCTTCGCCTGATCGAAGGTCGCCATGTCGTTGTGGCAGGCGATGGCCGCGCGCAACATGCCGGCGGCGAGCGCCGCGCCTGATCCCTCGCCCAGTTTCATGCCGAGGTCGAGCAGCGGGCGCTTACCAAGCCGCGCCAGCACGTCCGCATGGGCGCCTTCCGCCGACAGATGGCCTGCGAGGCAGTGGTCGATCGCCGTCGGATCCACGGCGTGCAGAACGGCGGCGGCTGCGGTCGCCACATAGCCGTCGAGGATCACGGGAATGCGCTCCACGCGCGCGGCGACGATGGCGCCCGCGATGGCCCAGATCTCGCGCCCGCCGAGCCGGCGCATCAATTCGAGCGGATCGGCGCAATGGTCGCGATGCAGCGCGACCGCGCGGCGCACGGCGTCAACCTTGCGCGCGAGCCCCGCGTCGTCGATCCCCGCGCCGCGCCCCACCCAATGCGACGCATCGCCGCCATAGAGCGCGTGGTAGATCGCGGCCGCGATTGTGGTGTTGGCGAGGCCCATCTCGCCCACGCACAGAAGATCGATCCCGCCCGCGATGGATTCCATGCCGAAGGCGAAGGTCGCCGCCGCCGCCTTCTCATCGAGCGCGGGCGCCTGCGTGATGTCGGCGGTCGGCAGGTCGAGCGCGAGGTCGAAGACTTTGAGGCCGAGCTCATAGGCGCCGCAAATCTGGTTGATGGCGCCGCCGCCGGCCGCGAACGTCTCCATCATCTGGCGCGTGACCGCCTGCGGCCATGCGCTCACCCCTTGCGCATGGACGCCGTGGTTGGCGGCGAAGATCGCCACCAGCGGCCGGTCCATGGAGGGCTTCGACTTGCCCTGCCAGGCGGCCATCCATTGCGCGAGCTCCTCGAGGCGCCCGAGCGCGCCGGGCGGCTTGACGAGCGCGGCGTCGCGCGCCCGGGCGATGTCGGCGCAATCGCGGGCGGGCGGCGGCAGGATCTGGAACAGCGCGCGGATGTCGTCGAACGGCTGGCCTTGGGACTGCATGCGGCTTTTCGAAGCTCCCATCGTCGAACGGGCGCAACGCGCGAAAGGCGCGCGGGCGGCGGGCCTTGGGTCTAGCGGCTCGCCCCAGCGCGGGCAATGGCTCAGGCGGGCGGCGCCGCCCAAGCATTGCGCATGGCGAAGGTCGCGCCTAAGTAAGCCGGCCGGCCGCGCCGGGGCTTTTGACGCAATCGTATCAAGGATCACGTCCATGGCTCATTCGACGCCCGACCCCCTCCTCCTGCGGCTCGCGCAAATCCACCGCAGCGAGCCCATCCGCCACCCGCAATTGCGCGCGGTGACATTCGCGCAATGGATGCATCACAGCGCGCTGGGCGCCTCGCGCCTCGCGCAGGACCATTACAATTTCGCCGACCTGCCCTGGCGGCCGGAAATGGCGCCCCACGCCACGCGCATCCTGCGCGCCACGCGCGGACGCGAGAGCGCCTTTTGCAAATTCGCGACGCTGGAGAGCTTCATCGCCGGCTATTGGGCCTTCCTCAACCGCGCGCCCTATACCGGCTGGGAGGAGCATGTGGAGGACCCGCAAGCCTTCCTGCGCTACATCGGCCCGATCTATTCGCGCGCGCCCGGCTATGTGGAGAAAGTCCTCGCGCTTCTTGAGCCCGCCCGGCGCCTGCTGGAGGCCGATCCCGCAAAGCCGCAAACTCCCGGACCTGCACCCGAGCCTGCGCCCGAGCCTGCGCCGGCGCGCGGCGCGCGGCTTGTCGATCTCGGCGCGATCGTGATCGATCCCGGCCATGGCGGCGTCGCCCCCGTCGCCTGCAGCTCGCCCAACAACGCCATCAGCGCCAGCGGCGTGAAGGAGAAGAAGCTCACCCTCGATTTCGCCCTCGTGCTGCGCGACGAAATGCGCCGGCAGGCGCGCGCGGCGGGCGAGCGCGTCAATGTGGTGCTCACCCGCGAGAGCGACGTGAACCTCGCCTGCCATCAACGCGCGGCGACCGCGAAGGCCTGCGGCGCGCGCGCCTTTCTCAGCCTGCATTTCAACGGCGCGCGGTCGAACGCCTCGGGCGTGGAGACCTATGTGCGCGCGGCGCCGGGCGGGCTTGCGGCCTCGCCCCATGCGCCCTTCGCCCGCGCGGTGCAGAATGCGATCCTCACAGGGATGCGCGCCTTCAATCCGCAGGTGCGCGACCGCGGCGTGAAGCTCGACTCCGACTCAAAGAACGGCGGCATCGGCGTGCTCAACGATCGGCATCTGGGCAATGCCGCGCGCAAGCCGCGCACAGCGGCCGCGCTCGCGGAGCTGGAGTTCATCACCCATCCGAAGGTGGACGCGCTTCTGGTGTCCGGCCCCCATGCGGTCGCCAACCGCGCCCGCCTGGCGCAGGAGCTTGCAAGCGCGCTGCGCGCCTATCTGCGTTCAGGCGAAGGCGCCGCCTGATCAGCGCACGACGAAAGCGGCGGCGGCCAGCGCCGCCGTCAGCGCGCAGGCGAGCGCCGCGCATGCGAGCGCAGGGCTGGCCCGCAGGCCGACGACAGGCTCCTCCTCAAGCCCGCCTACGCAGCCATGGCCCGCGGCCAGCGCGGCCCGGCGCAACGCGCTCACGCTTCGCCGCGTGGCCTGAGCGCGCCCGCGCGCGCCGCGCAGCTGGCCCGAATGCGTCGTGCCGATCATGCCTTCCTCCAAGCTCGGTCGCGATCTTCGCCAATACGCCTGATGAACGCGACGAAGCCGTGACGGTTCCCAAGCCGAAAGACGTGGGCGGCGCGCAAAAGGAGACGCAGGAAGGCGGAGCGTCGCGCAAACGTCATGGAGGGCAGCTAAGCCGGACGCGCAGTTCAGACATGGAGATTCCGATGAGCATGGATCAAGGTCAGCCACGCACCCGCGCCCGCGCCGCCGAGGTGGCTGAAGACATCGGCTCGAACCCCTCCACCACGCCCACCATCGGCGACGTGATCGCCACAAGACTCGGCCGGCGCGACGTCCTGCGCGGCGCCCTTGCGGTAGGCGCGCTCTCCGCCATTGCGCCCGCCGCGCTCGCGCAAGCTCAGACTCAAGCCCAGACGCAGCCGGCCGCCGGGAAGCCCGCCGCTCGCTTCGCCTTCCGTGAGACGCCCGCGAGCGTGGACGTGAAACACGCCGTGGCTGAGGGCCATGACGCCGACGTGCTGATCCGCTGGGGCGATCCGGTGCTGCCCGGCGCGCCCGCCTTCGATCCGCTGCGCCAGAGCGCGCAGACGCAACGCCTGCAATTTGGATACAACAACGATTATCTCGGCTATCTGCCCATGCCCGGCGCGGCGGACCCCTCCGCCCACGGCCTTCTCGTCGTCAATCACGAATACACCAATGAGGAGTTGATGTTCCCCGGCGTTGGCGTGCAGCAGGGCAAGGCCGCCTTCGCGAAGATGTCGCCGGAACTCGTCGCAATTGAGAAGGCGGCGCATGGCGGCAGCGTGATCGAGCTGCGCAAGGATGCTGGTAAATGGAGCGTCGTCGCAGGCTCCCGCTACGCCCGGCGCATCGATGTGGAGACGCCGATGGAGCTGACCGGCCCTGCCGCTGGCCATGAGCGCATGCGCACAAAAGACGATCCAGCCGGACGGCGCGTGCTGGGCATGCTGAACAATTGCGCAGGCGGCGTCACGCCCTGGGGCACTTGGTTGTCGTGCGAGGAAAACTTCAACGGCTATTTCACGGGCGACGTGAAAGGCCATCGTGAGGAAAAGCAGCTCAAGCGCTATGGCGCGCCGGCCTCCCAATACGCCTGGGGACGTTTCGAGGCGCGCTTTGATGTGACGCAGGAGCCCAACGAGCCCAATCGCTTCGGATGGGTGGTCGAGATCGACCCGTTCGATCCCGCCTCCACGCCCAGAAAGCGCACGGCGCTTGGCCGCTTCAAACATGAAGGCGCGGAAGGCGTCATCAACCGCGACGGCCGCTATGTCGTCTATATGGGCGATGACGAGCGCTTCGACTACGTCTACAAATTCGTCTCGGCGCGCCGCTACGACCCCGCAAACCGCGCGGCCAATATGAACCTCCTCGACGAAGGCGTGCTCTACGTCGCGCGCTACGACGCCGAGGGAACCGGCGTATGGATGCCCCTTGTCCATGGGCAGGGACCGCTCACGCAAGCCAATGGTTTCGCAAGCCAGGCGGATGTGCTGATCGACACGCGGCTCGCGGCGGACGCGCTTGGCGCGACGCCGATGGACCGGCCGGAGGATGTTGAGGCCAATCCGAAAACCGGCAAGGTCTATGTGCTGCTCACGAACAATTCGCGCCGCACGGCCCAGCAGGTGGACAAGGCCAATCCGCGCGCGAACAACCGGTTTGGCCATATCATCGAAATGACGCCGGAAGGCGGCGACCATGCGGCGACGACCTTCCGCTGGGAGATGCTTGTGACCTGCGGCGACCATACCGTTCAGGCGACTGGCGCGAGCTTCCATCCGCAGACCACGAAAGACGGCTGGTTCGGCATGCCGGACAATCTCGCTGTCGATCCCGACGGGCGCGTCTGGATCGCCACCGACGGCAATTCGCAAAAAGCGACCGGACGCAACGACGGCCTCTGGGCGCTGGAGACGGAAGGGCCGCTGCGCGGGCTCTCCACGCATTTCTTCAGCGCACCCGCCGGCGCGGAAGTCTGCGGCCCGACGTTTACGCCAGATGGCGCCACAATGTTCATTGCTATCCAGCACCCCGGCGAGGCGGAGGATGACGCGCCCGCCGATCAGGGCACGTTCGAAAACCCGGCGACCCGCTGGCCCGATTTCCAGCCGAACATGCCGCCCCGTCCCTCCGTCGTCGCGATCACGCGCCGCGGCGGCGGCAAGATCGGCGGCGACCCGATGGCCTGACCGTCGCGCCCCCCCAAAAAACAAAAGGCCCCGCTGCGCGCGGGGCCTTCATCGTTGCGCGAGCGTCTTCGCGCGTCAGACGATCTTGTTGACGAGTTCGCCAAGACCCTCCACCCGCGCGCGCACCACGTCGCCGGGCTTGAGGAATTCGCCGCGCCCATTGCCCACCCCGTCCGGCGTGCCGGTGAGGATCACGTCGCCGGGATGCAGCGTGATGCGGCTCGACAGGAACGAGATCTGCTCGCGAATGTCGAAGATCATGTGCTTCGTGCTGGAGTCCTGCTTCGTGACGCCGTTCACGTCGAGCTGGATCGCGAGATCATGCGGATCCTTCACGTCGCGCGCGAGCGTGATCCAGGGGCCAAGCGGACAGGATCCGTCGAAGGATTTGTGCGAGGTCCAGTCGGTGGCGAACAGCGAGCCCGCAGGCGCGGCCGCGCGCCGGCCAAGATCGCGCGCCGAGAAATCATTGCCGACGAGATAGCCCGCGACGTATTTCAGAGCGTCCTTCTGCGACACATTGCTTGCGCGCCGGCCGATCACCACGCCGAGCTCCACCTCCCAATCGAGCTTCTTGGTGGCGGCGGGATGTTTCACATTGGCGTTCGGCCCCACCACCGCCCGCGAGGACTTGATGAAGTGCCAGGGCTCCAGCCCCAGATCATGCGGATCAGGCGGCGGCGGCAGACCCTTTGCGCGCGCCATTTCGGCGGCGTGGTCGCCATAGTTCGAGCCCGCGCAATAGACGGCGCCCGGCAGCGGAATCGGCGCAAGCAGTTTCACCTTGGACAGCGGCTGGCCGCGCAGACCCTGCCGGCCCGCGACCGACTCAAGGCGCGCCTTCGCCTTCGACCAGTCGCCCAAAATTCCCATGACGCTTTCGTCAGCCTTCACGCGCGTCGCCTTGGCGACGTCGATCACGCGCTCGCCCACGATGATCGCCGCGCGCGGCCCATCCGCCGACTGGTAAGTCGCCAGCTTGTAGGACATGCCCCTTCCTCCCATGACTTCGCCCAACTGCATTTTTTTCGCCGCCGGCGGCAAGGACCCTAGCGGCTTCGCCCCCGACTTGCCACGCCCGGAGGGGAAGTCTCAAGCCCTTCGCGATTCCGCGTCGAAGCGGAAGCGACAAGCGACGGCGCGATCTCGGCCAAAAGTGGCAAATCAGCAACCATAGATCTCAAACAGGGTTTCAATACTTATGCTTCAGGTGGCTATTCATCTCTTATCAGATTACACAACGTCAGGGGGCTAACCATGACAATCGATCACATTCCACAGTTGAGAGGATCTCATGCGCAAACTCCTTCTGAGCTCCATCGCCCTTGCGGCGATGTCGGCCAGCGCCGTTGCGGCTGACCTGCCGCGGCGGCAGGCGGCTCCTGCGCCGGCTGCGACGCCGATCTATGTCGCCCCCGTCTTCACATGGAGCGGTTTTTATGTCGGCCTTAACGCCGGCGCGGCCTTCGGCGACCGCAACCGCGACCTACAGATCGTAACCACCGACACCGTCTATCGCGATCTGTTCCTCACCGGCTCCGCCGGCGTGCGACGCGAAGACAGCAATACGGCTTTCACGGGCGGCGCGCAGATCGGCTTCAACTGGCAGTTCGGCGCTCTCGTGGCGGGCATCGAGGCGGACATGAACTATCGCGGCCGCGGCTCGCGGGAGGCTTACGCCTTCGACTTCGCCTATAACCAGACGCCCTACACGTTCGCATATCTCGGCGACCGGGGCGGCCGCTGGTTCGGCACCCTGCGTCCGCGCATCGGCTTCGCCATGGACCGCACGCTGCTCTACGTGACCGGCGGCCTCGCCTTCGGCCCGAGCCGCGACGGCGGCTACGCGCGCGTGACCGACTCCGGCGGCGTGGTGGCGGAATGGCGCAGCTCCGACGACAACGGCTCGAACTGGGGCTGGACGCTGGGCGGCGGCGTCGAACACGCCTTCAGCACGAACTGGACCGCCAAGCTCGAGTATCTTTATGTGAAGCTCGACGACGGCCGGCGCACCCTGACCGCAGTCGGCCGCAGCGACCTGCCCGCGATCGTGGCGCGCGACGAAGACAAGTTCCACGTCGTGCGCGTGGGCCTGAACTACAAGTTTGGCGGAACCTCCGCCGCATCGCCGGTTCTCGCCCGCTACTGAGCGCGAACCACCCCCAGGCGATCTGAGAGCCCGGCCCCGCGCCGGGCTCTTTCGTTCGACCCGCGCCAATGGCCTGCGGCGGACCTTTTCGGCGACGTCGCCCTTGCGCCGCCCGCCGGCGCCGTGGCAAGCCAAAGTCATGCAAGACAACGACGCCGCCAATCACGGCGCGAGCGAGGGCGCGGCGCGCCCGGCCCCGCGCATCTCCTTCGTCTCCCTCGGCTGCCCCAAGGCGCTGGTGGATTCCGAACGCATCCTCACGGGCCTGCGCGCCGAGGGCTATGAGCTCACCAAGTCGCACGCGGGCGCCGACGCGGTGATCGTGAACACCTGCGGCTTTCTCGACTCCGCCAAACGCGAGTCGCTGGAGGCGATCGGCGCGGGCCTGCGCGAGAACGGCAAGGTGATCGTCACCGGCTGCATGGGCGCGCAGCCCGAAGAGATTCGCGCGAGCTTCCCAAACGTGCTCGCGATCACCGGCCCGCAGGCCTATGAGAGCGTGATGGCCGCCGTGCACGACGCCGTGCCTCCGGCGCACGATCCCTTCGTCGATCTCGTGCCGCCGCAAGGCGTGAAGCTCACCCCGCGCCATTACGCCTATCTGAAGATTTCCGAAGGCTGCAACAATTCCTGCTCCTTCTGCATCATCCCGGACCTGCGCGGAAAGCTCGTCTCGCGCCCTGCGGCCGACGTGCTGCGCGAGGCCGAGAAGCTCGTGAAGGCGGGCGTGAAGGAATTGCTCGTCATTTCGCAGGACACGTCGGCCTATGGCGTGGACGTGAAATATGCGCCGAGCCTGTGGGGCGATCGCGAGGTGCGCACGCGCTTCCTCGACCTTGCGCGCGAGCTGGGATCGCTGGGCGCATGGGTGCGCCTGCATTACGTCTATCCCTATCCGCATGTGGACGAGGCGATCGAGCTGATGGCGCAGGGCCTTGTGCTGCCCTATCTCGACGTGCCCTTCCAGCACGCCTCGCCGAAAGTGCTGAAGGCGATGAAGCGGCCCGGCAATCAGGAAAAAACGCTCGAGCGCGTGCGCCGCTGGCGCGAGATCTGCCCCGATCTCGCGATCCGCTCCACCTTCATCGTCGGCTTTCCCGGCGAGACGGAGGAGGATTTCGAGCAATTGCTCGACTGGCTGAAGGAAGCCCGCCTCGACCGCGTGGGCGCGTTCAAATACGAGCCGGTGCAAGGCGCCGCCGCCAACGATCTCGGCCTGCCCTTCGTGCCGGAGGAAGAGAAAGAGCGCCGCTACAAGCGTTTCATGGAGACGCAGCAGGCGATCAGCGCGCGCATTTTGAAGAACAAGGTCGGCAAGCGCGTGCAGGCCATCGTGGACGATCCGGGCGCCGGCGGCGTCGCCAAAGGCCGCACGAAAGCCGACGCGCCGGAGATCGACGGCTCCATCTACATCGCCTCACGCCGCCCGCTGCGCGCGGGCGACCTGGTGAGCGTGAAAGTGGAGCGCGCCGACGCCTATGACCTGCACGGCGTAGCCGTCTGAGCCTCAGGGGATCAGCACGGTCGCGCCGATCGTCTCGCGCGCTTCGAGCGCCTTGTGCGCGGCGACGACCTCCGCCAGCGGATAGCTGCGGTTGACGGGAATCTTCACCTTGCCTGAGCGCACCATGGAGAACAGATCCTCCGCCATGGCGTCGAGGTCTTCGCGCTTGGCGATATAGGTGTAGAGCGTGGGCCGCGTGCAGAACAGCGAGCCCTTCTGCATCAGCAGCGTGATGTTGAACGCATCGATCATGCCCGACGCATTGCCGTAAGACACGAACATGCCCAGCGGGCGGATGCAGTCGAGCGAGCCGGGGAAGGACGCCTTGCCAACGCCGTCATAGACGACGTCGCACAATTTTCCGCCCGTGATCTCCTTCACGCGCGCGGCGAAATCCTCGCTGCGGTAGTCGATCGCGTGATGGGCGCCCGCCGCTTTCGCGATGGCGCATTTCTCAGGCCCGCCCGCCGTGCCGATGACGGTGGCGCCCAGCGCCGAGCCCCACTGGCACAACAATTGGCCGACGCCGCCCGCCGCCGCATGGACGAGAATCGTCTCGCCCGGCTTCACGGGATAAGTGCGCCGGAGCAGATACTGCGCGGTGAGGCCCTTCAGCATCATGCCGGCGGCGGTCTCATAGGAAATGTCGTCGGGCAGTTTCACCAGAAGGCGCGCCTCGACGTTGCGCTCCTGCGCGTAACATCCAAGCGTCGTGGCGTAGCCGACCCGGTCGCCGACCTTGAAGCCGCTCACGCCCTCGCCCAGAGCGACGATCTCGCCCGCCGCCTCGTTGCCGAGCGTGAACGGCGTCGGCGTCTTGTAGGCGCCGGCGCGGAAATAGGTGTCGATGTAATTGAGCCCGATGGCGCGATTGCGCACCTTCGCCTCGCCGGGACCGGGCGCGCCGATCTCGACGTCCTCGATCCGCATGACCTCGGGCCCGCCCGTCTCGCGCACGACGACAGCCTTCACCATCTTACATCCCCTGTGTTCGGCGCCTCGGCGCAGAGCCTCGCCTATGCCAGCCTCGCATGGCGCGCCTGCGCCGCGCATGGATGGCGCAGGAGGCCCGCCTTTGGCAATCTTCAAGGCGATCTTGCGCCGCGAGTCGCGCCTGCGATCAAGCTTCGGGACGAGATGAGCAGCGAAACGGCCAAAAGAGCAAGCGCCGGCGCCTTCGGGGACATGTTCACGCCCAAACTCGTGACCATCCTGCGCGAAGGCTATGGGCTGGCGTCCTTCCGGGCGGACGCGCTGGCCGGGCTCACCGTCGCCATCGTCGCCCTGCCCCTCTCCATGGCGATCGCCATCGGCTCGGGCGCCAAGCCGGAGCATGGGCTCATCGCGGCGGTCGTGGGCGGCTTCATCGTCTCCGCGCTGGGCGGCAGCCGGTTTCAGATCGGCGGGCCGGCGGGCGCGTTCATCGTTCTGGTGGCGAGCGTCATCGAACGCCACGGCTATCAGGGCTTTCTGGCCGCCACCATCATGGCGGGCTTTCTCCTTCTGGCGCTGGGCTATCTGCAGCTCGGCGCCTTCGTGAAATACATTCCCCAGCCCGTGATGACCGGATTCACGGCCGGCATCGCGCTCATCATCTTCGCGGCCGAGATCAAGGATTTCTTCGGCCTCGCGCTCGACCATGAGCCCGGCCCGCTCATCGCCAAACTGCAGGCGCTGTGGGGCGCGGCCGCCACGATCAACCCGGCGGCGACAGCGGTGGGCGCGGGCGCGCTCGCGCTGATCCTCGCCCTGCGCCGGTTCGCGCCGCGCTTTCCCGGCCTCCTGGCCGCCGTCGCGCTCAGCGCGTTCGCCGCCTTCGCGCTCGACCTGCCTGTGGAGACCATCGGCACGAAATTCGGCGGCGTGCCGGGCGGCCTGCCCGCGCCCGCCCTGCCGGACGTGTCGCCCGCCATGCTCGCCGACCTCCTGCCCGCAGCCCTCGCCATCGCGCTGCTCGGCGGCATGGAATCGCTTCTCTCCGCTGTGGTGGCGGACGGCATGACCGGGCGCCGTCATCGCTCCAATTGCGAATTGGTGGCCCAGGGCTGGGCCAACATAGGCTCCGCCCTGTTCGGCGGCCTGTGCGTGACAGGCACGATCGCGCGCACGGCCACAAACATCCGCGCCCACGCCCACGGGCCGGTCGCGGGCATGATGCATGCGGTCTTCCTGCTCGCCTTCATGATGCTTGCAGCTCCGCTGGCGAACTGGATTCCGCTCGCAGCCCTCGCCGCCGTGCTGGCCGTCGTCGCCTGGAACATGGTGGAGCGCGACCATATCCGCGCCGTGATGCGCGGCGACCGCGCGGAGGCCGCTGTGCTCGTCGCGACCTTTCTGCTCACGGCGTTCCACGACCTGACCGTAGGCATCGGCGTGGGCGTAGCCATAGGCGCGCTTCTGTTCATGCACCGCATGGCGAACCTCGTGGAGGTGAGCGCCCATGTGTCGCTGCTCCAGCCCGACGAGGCGGACGCCGCCACGGCGACCCGCAAGCCCTATCTCGCCGACGCGGGCGAAGCCGGGCGGGACGTGATCGTGTTCCGCATCGCCGGTCCCTTCTTCTTCGGGGCGGCCTCGCAGGTGGCGGGCGCGCTTGAAAGCATCGAGCGCCCGCCGCGCGCCTATGTGCTCGATCTTTCGGCTGTGCCGCTCGCTGACGAAACAGGCGCCCATGCGCTCGCGGCCTTCACGGCGAAGGCGCGGCGCGCCGGCGCGCGCGTGTTCGCCGCCGGCGCCTCGCGCAGCCTGTTGCGGCGCCTGCTGCGCGCCGGCCTCGATCGTAGGCAGATCACCTATGTGGCGCGCATAGATGACGCTTTACTGCGCATCCGCCGCGACGACCTTCCGCCATCAAAGCCAAGCTGACGAAATGATGGGCGCTATTTCTGCCCAATGCGTTGGCGCCGCTCGCTTCTTGCTCAATAAATAGGCGCTCAAGAGCGGCGATCGGCCTGCGTCTCTTCCCTGCGCTGCGCGGCGCCCCTTTGGAAGCGCCCAATTCCGCCCCCGAAACGCGCGCCCGCGCGTCATCTTTCGGCGCTGGCACACCCGTTGCTTTGAGGCTTCCAGATCAACCAATGGAGCGCCTCATGTCCATGTTCCGCAATCCCTTCGACTCCGGCCTGCGCCTGCGTGGCGGCTGCTCTTGCGGCGCGCACGCCTCGCAGGACGCGCATGACCGCGCGTTGAAGGCCGACGCCGTGGAGAGCGGCGCCGGCGACGAACAGGCGCGCTACGAGCGCGTCGTGCAATCGGCGATCATGCGCGCGATCTTCCCCGT
>Ga0315906_10003888_pt1 | contig 19558 bp, 16 predicted proteins | sample LakEriMetagenome_4_FD_203526 | JGI IMG/M metagenome (GOLD analysis project Ga0315906, IMG submission 203526) | Freshwater fungal communities from buoy surface, Lake Erie, Ohio, United States - Buoy 2 MA122 | ecosystem: Environmental > Aquatic > Freshwater > Lake > Lake biofilm | place: USA... | reverse complement strand
CAATCAAATCACCGCCGACGGTCTTCTTGTTGGACTCGTCGGGGTTCCAATCCTTGAGGTCGTTCAAGATCTGGAAGGCGATCCCAACGTGTTTGGCGAATCGCCGAAATGGCTCGGCATGGGTGGCCAGTGAACCCTGCAAGCAGGCTCCGCAAAGGAGCGCGGCTTCGAACGCTGGCGAGGTTTTCAGTGCGTAGATTTTTACCGCATCTGAGGGAGAGAGCTGCTTGTTCGATGCGTCCCGCCAAAAGAGTTCGGCTCCCTGCCCCTCGCACAATCGCTGGTGAGCAGCGGCAAGGATATCCAGCAGCTGGGCCGCAACTTCCCCGCCGTGCAAGGCCGCATCGCGACTGACGAGGCGATACCCCAAGCCAATCAGGTAATCGCCGACATTGATGGCCGAGGCGATCCCGTAGCGGCGGTGCAGCGTCGGCTGGCCGTAACGAAACTCATCCTCGTCCTCGATGTCATCATGCACGAGCGAAGCTTTGTGAAACGTCTCAATTGACAATGCAACCCGTTTAACATGGTCGGGAACCAAAAGCGGACCCGCTCCCGCGAGTCCCACGGTCTCCGCCAGTGCAGTGTAGGTAGCCAACGTGATGAACGGCCGAGCCTGCTTTCCGCCCCGCGCCAGAAACTCATAGGCGACCGCTTCGGTGAACGCGATGGGGTCGAGCAAAGAAACGCCCTCACCGCCCGCCTCATTCCGCGCAGCTCGCTGTCGCGGAACCAGTCGTTCCAATTCCTCAGGCTGGAAAATCCCGGCAGCCATCCGCCACAACAAAGAGCACTGGGCTTCCTCGCGCTCGGCGCTTTCGCTGGCCGAGTCGACCGCGGTGATCACAAGGGGGGCGGAGGGCACAGAGGCCGACTCCAAACGTGGCGATGATGAAACTGAGGTCGGCGCGGACTCACCATTCCCATTCCGCGGCCCCGCCAGCACGGGTTCACCCAGCGGCCGCAGTCTCGCCTCGGGACGTGGAGCGTTGCAACAAACCGAGGCAGCCTCGGCGTTTGTGGTTGCTTGCTCGTCAATCACACCCTTTGCGTTCATCCGTCCGTTCCAGCCAACTCTTGCTCTACTGTCGAAATTCGCCGCACCAAGTTCCCGACGGCAGACCCGCCGAGTTCTCTCCCGTGAACCTACCGCCCTGCCCTTTTAAGACCGCCCTGCCCTTTTAAGACCAGCCTGCCCTTTTAAGACCAGACTGCCCTTTTAAGACCAGACTGCCCAGTCGAGGCAGTGGTGACTTTGGCACCCCTGACTGGCGAGACCTAAACTCGCGCCCCCCCCGTAACTGGCTACCCAGTCGAGAGTTGCCATCTGACCCATCTGACCATTAACGGCTGTGCTGTACACGCTCCCTGGACGACAGCGATGTCACTGCCGCAGAAAAGCGAGGGAGCGAGCCTCCGCGATGGAGTTCGGCTTCCCCACGGAGAGGACCTCTACGGAGAAGACATCCGCAGAGGAGCCGCGTCCAAAGCGACCAACGCTAAAGGAGCCAAAGTTATAAGGAGCCACAGTGTAACTAATGGTCGGTTTGCTTGGTACTCGCGCCCGGGTCTCCGCGGGCCGCTTCCCCATTCCCAACCAACTCACTGAACAGGCCCAAACCCGTCCCCTTTTAATAACCGCAAAGCTGCCGGCTGGGTCAACGGCTTCCAACGGGACGCTTCGCCGAAAGGGGGCAAAAAATACCCCTCTGAGCCTCGAGAACGTTGCCCGAGGCGGATCAGCGGGCGTTTCCGCTATGATTGCCCAAGGCCGCGAGTGGCACTTCCCCCGCCCGGGCAGACCCGTTTTTACCCGAACACCAGCATGACCGATTCGACCGATTCGATATTTTTGCAGCTGCAACAGGTCCACGACCGCCCCTCGGCGCTTGCAGCCGCACTCCAGCTCGCCGATTACTTCCGCGACCGCGGCGAGTATCACCGCTTGTTCGAAGTCCGCAAATTTGCCGCCCGACTGCGCGCGGGTGCGGCCCCCTTCTCGCTCCAAAGCCCGCCCGAACTGACCTCTGCACAATCAGCTGCGATTGAGGCTGATTTACTGCTGGCTTGCCGCGAGGTGGGAGCCGCACTGACCAGCAGTGGCCACCCAGGAGCCGCGTGGACCTACCTCCAACCGCTGGATGACACCCATTTCGTCCGCAACCTCCTGGAACAGACTCCTCGGCACGAAGAATCGATCGCCGAATTAATCCAAGTCTGCCTGTTTGAACGGGCACACCCGGAATTCGGCTACGCCCTTGTCCTCCAGGAGCTGGGGACCTGTCAGGCAATCTCGGCGTTCGATTCCGCCGCCCCTGCCTTGAGTCGCGACCAGCGAACCAGTCTGGCAGAAAAATTAATCGATCATATCTACCGAGAACTTGGCCAGAGTGTCCGCGGCGCCATCCTCCGGGCCCGTCCCGAGGTGGAAGCGGAGTTGGATTCTGTCCAACTCGGCGAATTGCTGGAGCGTTTTCGCGACGAGATTCGTCGCTCGACGCCCCACTTGGATGCGACCCATCTGGTTTCAGCCATGCGGATTGGACGTCAAGCCGTCCGGCTCGATTCACTCCGTCAATCACTCATCCTTTCGCGTTACGGCCAATTGCTTCCCGACTTGCTGCAGTATGCCAGCGAAGTTCCGTTCACCGCGACCTACCCGGACCACGAGCGTTACTTTTCGGCATTGGTTTCGGGTGACGCCCGTGACGCGGTGGCCCACCTGCGCCAGCAGGCTTCGCTCTCCACCAGCGACAGCGACCGCTCGGCGGCCCTCGAGCTGGCGGTCGACTTGCTTTTGCGGACCGGCAATTCACAGGCGGCAGCCGAAATCGCCCTCAGCCTCGGCACCGAACTCGGCGCGGCTGGGATCGCTCCGGGTCTGCTCGAGATCGGTACCCAGTTGACTGACCCCAAGCCGATCCTCGATTTCCTCAAAGCCCAGCACGATGTCCTCGCCTACGCCGCCATTCGGCTCAACCAGGCAATTCGTTAGTGGTTAGGAGAGTTTCACCAGCCCGTTCCAACAACGAAAAAACCCCGGCCTGTTTGAGACCGGGGTTCTTGGTTTGACGATTCAGATCTCGCCTGCCATCAGGCGAAAGCGGAATTTAGTTGTTGTTCGAGTAGTTGGCACCGCGAATGATGAAAGCATTCGGGTCAACAACCGGAGCACGCTGGGTGTTATAAGCACCCGAAGTCGGCTGAGGTTCAACAGCCGGGGTAGCGGCAGGAGCAGCCGGAGTCGTAGCGGCAGGAGCAACAGTCGAGTTGCAGCCACAGCCATTGCCGACGACGTTTCCGCCGTTGCAGCCACAGCCGTTGCCGACAACGTTTCCATTGCCGCCGTTGCAGCCACAGCCGTTGCCAACTGCGGCACCGTTGTCGCAACCAGCGTCGCAGCCGTTGTTCCAGCTGCCGCAACGAGCACGCAGACGGTCAATCAGGCCAACGCGTCCACCGCAAGCGGAAGCACCGTTGTCGCAGCCGCATCCAGCAGAAGCAGCAGCTCCGCCGTTGCAACCACAGCCAGCACCGACGGCGGTACCGCCGTTAGCGCCACAGCCAGAACCGACAACAGCACCGTTGTCGCAGCCGCTGTCGCAGCCAGTGCCGCAGAAGCCACGGCCACCGAAACGGCCACGCAGACCGCTGAAGAAGTTGCAACCGCGAGCAGCACCGCAGCCGCTGTCGCAGCCGGTGTCGCAAGCGTTGGCAGCAGCGCCACCGTTGCAGCCGCAACCGGCTCCAACACCAGCACCGGCACCGTTGTCGCAACCAGTGTCGCAACCGCTGTCACAGCCACCGAGGCGGCCACGGAATCCACCAAAACCGGAGAGCAATCCCCGGCCGCAACCGTTGCCGCAAGCGGAACCGGTGTCGCAGCCGTTATCGCAGGCGTTTCCGCCCCAGCCACCACGATTGCACAACCGAGGCAGGCTCAGGCTGACGTCGAGGTGCAGGTGAAAGCCACGTCCGCAGGAAGAAGCGGCTGGGCTGTCGCAGCAAGTCGAAGGAGCAACGCCCCCGTCGCAGCCGCAACCACGGTTGAACATGTTGTCGAGCAAGCCACCAGCCTGTGCATCGCAACAAAGTGCGAAGCAGAGAGCCAGCGAAGAAAGAACCATTTTCGTTTTCATCGAGACAAGTCTCCTCTGTGTCGGGTTCTGCCTGGTTTCCTGTAACCGCCGGATCAACGCAGTCGATAGTTCGGCCGCGTGTTCCACTGCGTTGCGCGGTTGAGTTTCGAGTCGCAACTCTCTCTCTTCCGCGTTGGACCACCCTCCGGGCGGTACAAGTTGCGCAACCAGTTATTACCCTTCGATGATCAAACCGAGTCTGCCCAAACCGTCCACTGGCTCAAGTACAATCAAACTTCGGCTTCGATAATTCCAATCCGTCAATCTTGATGACGGTTGCAAGACTCTTCATCGGATGAAGAAATTGAGCTTTGGAACACGCTTTCCCGAATTGCAGTTACGCCACCTGAACCGGTCGTGAAGGTCGTACCGGCAGTGCCGGATAAGCTCGAAATACACCCCAGATTTCCTCAAACTCGAACGGTCTGGTAAACTTTAGCGGCCGGTTTTGACTTTCCGGACGATTCCCAAGCGGACGCTCGCCCGGAAATCCGACCTTCGTTCTTTCCCTGATCCTGCGGCCCCATTCGCCCGATGACCACTTTGCCTGAGCACCGGGCGCAACTTTGCCCCGCGTTCAGGGTGCAGTAAAGTGCGTCCAACGATGCACAACTCCGCGGGGGACAGTTCCCGCTTCCACGGTTCTGACCGATGCCGAGAAGCCGCTGCCTCCTTAACCCGGTGCTTCGGTGAGGCCAGGCCGCACAGATTGCAGCTCTTCAACTCCCGTTAGTCAAGCAACTCATGCTCCAGCCCCCATCCCTCGTCAACTCTGTACAGACCGCGGAAAAAAAACGGCCCGCTTTCCGGTTGCCTGTTTGGCCGTGTTGGCTACTGACCGGATTGCTCCTGCTCACCTGCGGTTGTTTTCAGCAACGCTATGAACCGGCGAACTGGGAACCGGCTAACTGGGAGTCGGCGCCCCGCAAAGCAGCGGCTCAACCCAAAGCGACTCGTCCCAGCCCGGCGAACACCTCTTTACCGGGCTCCAATAAGCCGGTCGCCGAACGCCCGGGAGGAACGACGCTGCCAACCCAGGCAAAGGCCAATGGCACCTTGCCCGGCAGGGGCGTTCCGCCGAAACGCGCTTCCGACAATCGACCTGCCAACGGCACGCTCCCTCTCCGCGGTGACTCCCAGCCCACAACGCTTCCCGGAAGAAAACAAGCTCGACCAAACGGCTCAACGACACTGCCCGGCCGACTCCCTCGACGCGAATCCGGCTCAACCCTACCCTCCCGTCAGTCGCGGCCGACCGCGCAACCCTCGCGAGGGAACTCAAATCAAACTCTCCCGGGGCGAAAGTAGACACCGGTTGAGCTTGATTGCCGGCAACCTGCACTTCCCCCCTTGGCCTTTCGTTTTCAACTGCTGAGTCTTCGATGTCTGAATCAACCGTACTCCACGCTGGCAATTGCGGCCCCGACACTTGGGCTCTGGAAGGCTTGCTCAAGGATTTGGGAGTCAATGAAATCAGTGCAGCCGAAACGGCGGCAGAAGTCGAACAACTCCTGAAGCAGCGGACTTTTACTCTTGTGCTCCTGAACCGGGTGTTTGACTCGACCGGTGAATTGGCCCTCGATGTGCTCCGGCAACTACCCGCTGAAAAGCGAGCCTGCTGCATGTTGATTTCCAACTATCCTGATGCTCATCAGTCCGCGGTCGCGCTCGGCGCCCGAGCTGGTTTCGGCAAGCAGCAATTGCGCGACCCCAAAACCCGTGCGCTGCTGCAGGAAGCCTTGGCAAAGTAGCCCCGCTTGCCGCCGGTTCTCCGTCAACCGCCGCGGTTAACGCGGGGTGATTCCCCCTGGCAGGGAATCCCGCTGACGCCTCCTTCCCGCCACACCAATTGCTTCCGCCCACCGTTCGCGGGCAAAATGAACCGGCGGAGACTCCTTTTTCCTGCTTTGAACCGAGCCGGACAGCAAGCAGAATAAAGGAACGGGACTCGCTCACCAAAGTGCCTTTCCCGCGACCCCCAGCCGATGTTAAAGTGTGCGGCTTGCTATCCGGCGGAAGCCCAGCCGCAGCGCCGACTGGCGACCTCAATTCAACATTCTCCGTTTTTCGCCCCCTTCGAACCTCATGATTTGTGTCAGCATCGGCCGCGGGCGACATCGGATGATGATCGCCGAACTGGAGCACCTCGCCTCTTTGGGCGTAGGCCTGGTCGAATTGCGGCTGGACTATATTCGCCGTCCGGTCAACCTGGGGCGGCTGCTGGAGGACCGAAAGTGTCCGGTGGTTGCCACCGTTCGCCGCCCCAGCGACGGAGGAAAGTGGATGCGGACCGAAGAGGAACGCCTGACACTGCTGCGCACGGCGATTGCCAACGGCGCCGATTACGTTGATCTGGAACATGACATCGCCGGGAAAATCCCGCGGTACGGCAAAACGAAGCGGATCATCAGTTACCACAACTTCGCTGAAACCCCAGCCAACCTCGAACAAATTCATCAGGGGATGGCCAAGCTCGATCCGGATATCATCAAAATCGCCACGCTGGCCAACAATCCGCTCGATAACATTCGAATGCTCCGACTCTGTCGCGATGCCAAAGTCCCGACGGCTGCCTTTTGCATGGGCGAGATGGGTGTGATCAGCCGGATCCTGTGCGGGAAATTCGGCTCTCCCTGGACTTACGCCTCGCTCAATGAAGATCGCCTGCTCGCGCCCGGCCAACTCACGTTACAGCAATTGGTCGAGGAATTCCGCTACGAACAGATTACCCCCCGCACGGGCATCTACGGCGTCATCGCCGACCCGGTGGCGCACAGCCTCAGCCCCAGGATTCACAATGCGATGATTCGCAAGGCAGGGCTGGATCTGATCTATCTTCCCTTCCGCGTCTCCGCGGCCAACCTCGATGAATTCATGGCCGCCTGTCCCGGCATGGATATCCGCGGGTTGAGCGTAACCATTCCCCACAAGGAAAAAATCCTCAAGCACATCAATGTGCTCGATGACTCTGTAGCCGGAATCCGCGCGGCCAACACCGTGGTTTTTCGCGATGGTGTCGCCTTTGGTTACAACACCGACCTGGAGGCCGCCCTCACCGTGCTGGCCAAAAAGCTGGAACTCGACCTGACGGCGCCCGAACCGTTCGCCGAACGCCGGGTTCTGATTCTCGGAGCAGGTGGAATTGCCCGCACACTGGCTTGGGGACTGCACCGAGCCGGAGCGTTTGTCACGCTGACCGCACGCGACTACCGCAAGTCAGAGGCGCTCGCCAACCATCTGAAAGTCAAATCCATCGACTGGCCAATCCGCCAGAATTATCCGCACGACATTCTGATCAACTGCACTTCCTGCGGAATGTTTCCCAACCTCGATGAAACGCCTTTTGAAGAAGGCTGGTTCGACAAGCACACCCTGGTGTTCGAAACGATTTACAACCCGGAACAAACGCTGCTGATCAAGCATGCCCGAGCTGCCGGCTGCGACACGCTCACCGGCGTTGACATGTTCGTTCATCAAGCAGCGCGGCAATTCGAGCTGTTCACAGGCCAGCCCGCTGATCTCGAACTGATGCGGTATGAAGTGAAACGGGCCACCAGCGCCGCCAAATACTGAGCCCCGACTCAGTCGCCAAAATCGCCTGCTGCAGTTTCCCCTCCGTCGAAAGCGGGCGGCGCGTTCGAAAGGCAACTGGGCGTGGCGGGCTGCCTGCAGCCCACCCCCGGCCAGCCGCTGCGGACTTCAACGTCCGGCGATGCGGGACCAATGGCTCAAGCGCCCCGATCAGCCCAAGTCTTGGGTGTCTCGTAAACCCTCACGTTGACAAGGCGCAGCGGTGACAACTCGGACTCCAACAGCCGGAAACAGACATCGGCGATGTTCTCAACGCTGGGATTCAGTTCCCGAAACTCAGCCACGTCCTCGTTGAGATGCTGATGATCAAAGCGGTCAATCACCAGTCGCTTGACTGTGGACTCAAACCGCTCCAAGCTCCAATTCGGTCTGGCACTTGCCGACTCGCCCGGCACCTCGACACTGACCTCCACCACGTAATTGTGGCCGTGTCCGTTAGGGTTGTTGCACTTTCCGAAAGTGGCTCGATTTTCCGCGGGGGATAACTCGCGACAATGCAGGCGATGCGCCGCGGAGAACTCGAATTGTTGGGTCAATCGCAGCATTCCAGCTTCCTCCCAGGTAAACGTCAGTGAAAGCTGCGGACTGAGCAACATCCGCAAAACCAGAAAACGAACCCCCGCCAGCTCACTCCCGGCGTTGGAAAATACCGCAGGCACCTCGGCCGCAATCCGCCGCAGCAACTGGTCGAAACTTAAATCATCGCTGGAATGCCGGTTCGAGTGACGCGCAGTCGCCTCACTCCCTGGACCGGGCTGGCCACGCTGTTCGGCCACGCGATTGACCGCTGTGCGGAGGCTGTCATCCAAGGCCTTGATGTTGCAGATGTAGCCACTCGGCTGCCGCACGGTTCCCGCGACCGTCAACTGCAGCGACAGTGACACCCCGGGCTGCAGCGAGTTGCCCCAGCCCGCCCAAGAGTTGGGACAGGCGTCCGGCAAGGGAACGCCTCGCCAGGCAAAACGAAATTCGCGCGTCAACTTGGTTGTCATCAGCTTTCCAGAACGCCTATTGCCGAGAGACTGTAAACGCTTCGCCGCTGCTGAATCGCCAAGGGGGCAGAGCCAACTGGCAAATCACGTCAGCCACTTCATCCGCTGAAACCGTTTGCTCAGCCGGAAAGTCTGGGAACAATCCAGCCAACATTGGCGTGGCGACTGCGCCGGGGCGAACGGAATAAGCCCGAATTCCGTGGGCTCGACCCTCGTCGGCCCAGGCCTTCGTCACGATATCGAGCCAAGCCTTGCTCGCTCCGTAGGCACTGAAACCGGTGAACGGTGAGACCGCAGCCAGCGAAGAGACGCTGACAATCACCCCGCCGCCAGAGGCCCGCATCACCGGCCAGACCGCCTGAGTGCCGAGGTAAATCGAGCGGATGTTCACGTTGACCACCTCGTCAAACGCCTCGGCGGTCGTTTGCTCGAATGCCGCCAGCGGAGCCACTGCGGCGGCATTGACGAGCAAGTCGCAGCGACCTTGGGCCTGCACTGCGCTCCGCACCGCCTGGACCGCCTGCTGGGGATAGCGGAAATCGGCCACGACCGTTTGACATCCGGCGGCGCCGGCAGCTCGAATCTCCGCCGCCGCTTGCTCCAACCGCTCGTTCGAGCGCCCGAAGATCACGACTTGGTGCCCGAGAGCTCCCTGCCGAAGTGCGGTCGCCAGCCCAATTCCGCTGGTCCCCCCGGTAACCATCGCGACTCGAGTCATTTTGTGCCCACCTCAAACCCCCACTTTGTTCTGCCACCCCGCCCGCAAAAACTCGGAGCGGACAACACACTTCCTGCCGATTGCCAATCTCCATCGGAATCCATAACAATACAAGGGCGGGTGACCGCCCGCTGTCCGGCGGTTATGTTCGCTGAATGGCCGGCAAACGAATTCAGGAGCGAACTTGCTTTCACTCCTCGAACGGCAACGGCCGGCCGCCCGGACACGCATTGTGCTCACTCGCATTGTGCTCACTCGACTCGGCCCCACTCGACTCGGCCCCACTTGACTCGGCCTCACTCCCTTTCCGATCCTCCGCGTACCAGACCGACTCTCCAGTCCCTGACTTTCCCTGTCACCAATTTACTTGTCTTCAACAATCCTTGTCCCCACGGAACCGGCAGGATTTCCCGCCGCAGCCTAACGATGCCCAGCTACCGACAACTCGGCAAATTGCCCCCCAAACGCCACATTCAACTTCGCAACGAGACGGGCGGGTTCCTCAATGAGGGACTGTATTACGAGCACGTGGTCACAACTCAGGGGTTTGACCGCGCCTACAGCATCATGTACCACCTCCGCCCGCCAACCCGCATTACCGCCAGCGAAACGGCCGGGAAGATCGAGTTGCGGAAAGTCGATGAGCAGGAACTTCGACACCACCACATCGAGACCCAAAAACTGGCCCGTTCCGGCGACCCCGTGACCGGTCGAGTACCGATGATGTTCAATGAAGACGTCGTCGCCTGGCGCTCCAAACCCGATCGCCCCCAAGCCGAACTGTACCGCAATGGTGCAGCCGACGAGGTGATTTTCGTTCACCAAGGGAGCGGCATTCTCGAAACGGTTTATGGAAAACTACCTTATCGGCGAGGCGATTACATCGTCGTTCCACGGACGACCACTTACCGCCTGGTAGCGGACGATATCCAGAAGGAAGATCACTTGGTGCTCGAGTGCTTTGGCCAAGTCCGGGTCCCCACTCGCTATCAAAACCCCGATGGTCAAATGTACCTCGGTGTCCCCTATTACGAGCGGGATTTCCACTCGCCCGCCGACCTGCTGACGATCGACTCGGAAACACCCACAACCATTTTGATCAAGGACCGCGATCGCTTGACCCGGGTGACCATGCCACACCATCCGTTTGACGTTGTGGGCTGGGATGGGTTCCTCTACCCGTACACCTTCAATGCGTGGGATTTTGAGCCACTGACCGGGACAACGCACCTCCCGCCACCTTTCCAGCAGACGTTTGAATGCCGGGGCTTCGTCATCTGCACGTTCGCGCCGCGGTATCTCGACCACCACCCCCAAGCGATCAAAGTGCCCTACGTGCATTCCAATGTGGAGGCCGACGAAGTCCTGTTCTATGTCGACGGAGAGTTCGGATCGCGGCGCGGAGTCGGGCTCGGCTCGATGACGCTGCATCCCGGAGGAATTCCCCACGGGCCCCACCCCGGAACGATCATGAAGAGCATGAACATGGCCCGAACCGAGGAGATGGCAGTCATGTTCGACACTGATCGCCGCCTCTTTTTGACGCCCGAAGCGATCGCCCTCGACGATCCCAAGTATCCGCGAAGCTGGCTGGAGACCCCCGCTCCCACCCCGCCCACCGGACAGTACAGCGGCTAGTCAAAACCAATCCCGTGAGCAGAGCTCTGGGGTCAGCCGCTTTCGGCAGTCACTGCCGCGACCGCCGCCTGACCGTGCAACCTTATGGACTTCGACCCCGCCAAACTTTCGACCTCGGCCGTCTATGCCCTGATGATTCGGGCGATCACGCCACGCCCCATCGCTTGGATTTCCACGCAATCTCCCACTGGCCAGTTGAACCTCGCGCCGTTCAGCTATTTCGCCGGGGTCGGCTCGAACCCGCCGACAGTGATGGTCTCGATCGCCAACCGTCCGAGCGGTGACAAGAAAGACACCCTCAGGAATATTGAGGCGACGGGAGAGTTTGTGGTCAACATCGTTCCGGCTCAGCTCGCCCAAGCGATGGTCCGGACGGCTGACGAATTGCCTTACGGTGAAAGCGAGTTTGTGCACGCCGGACTGGGGACTGCCCCCAGCCAGCTGGTCCGCCCGCCCCGCGTCGCCTCGGCACCGATCCAGCTGGAGTGTCGGGCGCTGGAAATTGTCCGCATCGGCCAGGGCGGCTCAGCGGCGAACGCCGTTTTCGGGCAGATTGTCTGGTTCCACGTCGCCGATGAGGTTCTGACTGCCGACCACAAGATTGATCCTGCACTCGTCGACAGCGTGGGCCGGATGGGTGGACTATCCTATTGTCATACCCGTGAGCGTTTTGAACTGAAGTAATCCCACCCCCGGTCAAGCGACGAAGATGCCCGCCATACAAGTCCGTCAGCGCGAATTGTCCGCAACCCTGGAACAGGCCGCACTCGAAGTGCTGCGAACGCCGCAGTCTGCCAGCGATAAGTGGGCACGCCTGATTCCGCTGCTCCGTTCGGCCCAAGCCCATCCGGAACTGTATCGTCAACTCTGGGATGATTGCTATCGCGACTGGGACGCGTACGCGGATGGTCCCGCCCCGATGTGTCTGCCAGAAGAAGGCGATCGCAAGGGAGCCAATCTTGCGGAGTGGATGCTCCAACGGCGAACCGCGTCCGTCGCCGAATTTCATCAATGGTCGGTCGACAAACGGGCCGAGTTTTGGGAGCAAGCGATCGAGCGGCTCCAAATCCGTTTCCACAAACCTCCGCGGGCAATTCTCAATCCCAACGACGGACCGGAGAATCCGCACTGGCTCCCAGGTGCCGAACTGAACATCGCCGAGAGCTGTTTTCAGGCAGCTGCAGATACCCCGGCAATCGTGTTTCGCGGACCGGACCAGCCGCTCCAGGTCTGGAGTTATGCCCAGTTGAATCATCGGGTGCAGGAAGTGGCTGCTGCGATCCGCGCGGCTGGCTTCCAGGAGGGGGACGCCCTGGCGGTCGTGTTACCGATGACTGCCGAGTCAGTCGCGCTCTACCTCGGGATCATCTGGGCAGGCTGCGTCGCAGTTTCAATCGCCGACAGCTTTGCCCCTCCGGAAATTGCCAGCCGGCTGCGCATTGCTCACGCCAAAGCAGTTTTTACCTACGACGTCCAGGTTCGAGCCGGAAAAACTCTCCCGCTATTCGCCCGGGTGCTCGAGGCGACCAACCTGCCCATCATCTGCCTCCCCAGTTCCGGCCAGCAAGCTACCGCTGCCGATAAGTCCAGTGGCCCGGCTGCGGTGCCCGATCTGCGCCCCCAGGACATGGCCTGGCGGGACTTCCTCAGCGCGGCTGGACCCAGCCACACTGGGCGCGGTCCCCATCATGGCACGCCCATCGAACCGATCAATATCCTGTTCTCCAGTGGCACGACCGGCGACCCGAAAGCGATCCCCTGGACGCAACTGACCCCGCTCAAATGCGCGATCGATGGCCATTGCCTGCAGGATATCCGCCCCGGACAGCGAGTTGCCTGGCCAACCAATCTGGGCTGGATGATGGGCCCCTTTTTGATCTTCGCCGCGCTGATCAACCGGGCAACCATTGCCTTGTACGAAGACGCTCCACTGGGCGAAGATTTTGGCAAGTTCATCGAAGAGGCAGAAGTCAACATGCTCGGTGTCGTCCCCACGATCGTCAAAACGTGGCGGACAACTGGCTGCATGGAAGCTTGCGACTGGTCGAAGATTCACGTTTTCAGTTCGACTGGCGAGAGTTCACAGCGGGACGACATGTTCTACCTCTCCGCGCTGGCGGGCATGCGACCGGTGATTGAATACTGTGGTGGGACTGAAATTGGAGGGGGCTTCATTTCCTCCACGGTGCTCCAGCCCAACGCGCCGAGCACGTTCTCGACCCCCGCCTTGGGCATCGATTTCCTGATTCTCGATGAACTGAATCAATTGGCGGATGAGGGGGAACTTTTCTTAATCCCGCCGTCGATCGGGTTGTCGCAGCGACTGCTCAATCGGGACCACCATCAAACTTACTACGCCGAAACGCCGCGACTGGCGACGCATCTGCTGCTCAGGCGGCACGGCGATCATTTTCGCAGACTGCCCGGCAACTATTACATGGCCGGCGGCCGAGTCGATGATACGATGAACTTGGGCGGAATCAAAATCAGTTCCGCCGAATTGGAACGCATCATGAATCGCGTGCCCGGCGTCCGCGAAACAGCGGCAGTTGCCTGGTCGCAAAATGGCGGCCCCGAAGAACTCGTGGTCTTTACGGTCCTCGACCAACCCGCCGAGAACCCCACCAACGCCGCCGCACATCTGCTCAAAGCATTCAACGAGCGGCTCAAAGCCGACCTGAATCCACTCTTCCGAGCCCGGGAAGTTCGCCTCGTCACGGCCCTGCCCCGCACGGCCAGCAATAAAGTCATGCGGCGCGAGTTGCGAGCGGAATTGGGAAGCTAAAGCTGACTTGCCGAACACAACTGCGGACGAGCTGGTCACTGAAAACATGCGCTCGGCGTTGAAAACAACGGCGCAAACCGGGATCAACCCGCCACTTCCTCAGTCGTCAATCTGGCGGACGACGCCGATCACGACGCCGAGAATCTCGACTTCGTCGACCAGAATGGCTTGCATCTTGCGATTGGCCGGGAGCAAGCGGACTTTCTTTCGCTCGGGATAGTAATACTTAATCGTCGCCTCACCGTCGGGCGTCCGGGCCACGACAATCTGCCCCGGCTCAGCCATCGCCTGCTTGGACACCACGACGTAATCCCCTTCACAGATGTGGGCTTCAATCATCGATTCGCCCCGCACCTCTAACATGAAGTTCTCGGACTTATCAAACAGTTTGCCCAAGTCCAACCGCTCGGCCTGCTCAACAGCCTCAGTCAACGGTCCCGCGGCGACCTGACCCACCAGCGGCAAGCCCTTCTGCTTTTTGGCTGGCTTGCGTTCCACCAATTGGATGGAGCGGGACAAGTTGGCATTTCGGCGGATGAATCCCTTTTTCTCCAGCGCCCGCAAGTGGACCACAACGCCGTTGGGCGAATTGATATCCATCGCCTCGGCAATTTCCCGAATCGTCGGCCCAAACCCACGCCGAGCTGTCATTCGCTGGATTGTATTGAGAACCATTCGCTGACGCGTTGTCAGTTGCTTTTGCTGCTGCATGACTCTTCCACCCTGAGAAAAAGGCCGAATAATCGTTGGCTCGTTCCACTCACCCCAAAACTTCGAAGACCAGCACCCACTCCACTCGCGCCCATCAACACTTGCCCGTCAACAACATCGAAGGTCATCCCCACGAGCTGCCATCAACACGAACTGCCATCCACACCGGGCACTATCCACACCGGGCACTATCAACACCGGGCACTATCAACACCGCCAACTGGTCTCGGCCGAAGCAAGCTCCAGCAATTGCCTGGAAAGCTCCTGCATCCGCTGCAAGACCGCGTCAGCTCGAGGGAATTCGTGGCGGTGTACAAAAATCCATTTTAACCAATTTAGGCCACCCAAGACGAGCCCCGATTCGTGTAACCAAGGAATAATTTTTTGTTCGTCAGCCGAAAGGGGCGAAACCGCTTGGTAGGCAGCCAGCCCAGCTTGCCAGGGGACCTCCCCGTTCAGCCTCAGACTCCCCAAAAGTCGGGCCAGGTCAACCGAAACGGCGTCATCCTGAATCGCCGTGTAGTCGACAAACCCGGAAAGCCGTTCTCCCTCGAAAATCAGGTTGTCGTGCCAGATATCCCCCAGCACCGGGCGGAGGGCAAATTCCAGCCGCCCCAGCGGCTGGCCGCGGTCAAACAGCCCGGGGCTACAGAAGGCGACACGCTGCCACAACTCCCAGGCAACCTGCTGCAATTGCGGATTGGGTTCCCGCTGAATCGGGTCTTTCAGCAACTCGAGATAGTTGGCGATCGCCCGACATTCCACCAAGCGGCAGGGAATTGCATTGCACACCCCGCGCCGAGTCCGCAGGCCCAGCGTGGCCTGATGAAATTGAGCCAGTCCCGCGAGGGCGACCTGCAATCGCGCGAGACTGGGGAAAGAATTAAAGTCAGGTTGGCCCGGCAGCCAGTGGGAAAGCTGCCAGAGGTATCCGGCTTCCTCGGCCAGCCGCTCGCCCCCTCGGGTGAGCTGCGGGATCGAGAGCAACGCGTCGCAGCCTTTTGAGGCGGCAAAACAAATCACCGCCGTCGATTCCTCCAACCGCCTCCGCCGCTCCGCGCTCGCCTCCCAACCGCGCAGCGCAAAGCAGCCAGTCGCCGTTTCGATGCGAAAGAGTTCGGCTCCTGAAAATCCGGAGCCGGGATTGCTCACCACTGAGTTCACCGCGCCGCAGGCATAGTGCCGGGCAACAAACTTCGGAACCAAAGTAACCAGATCGGACATGCGCGCAATGCTTTCGCTCGAACGGGATGCAAGCGGATCGAGTCCTCACTTTAACGCTTGTCCGTTCGCCGTCGAGATGGACGGCCTTTGCGCCTCTTCAAATCCCGCGTCAGGCAGCCCTCAGTCCGAGTTCCTGTCCCAACTTGTTGTAGAGCGTCTTGATGCTGATCCCCAGTTCATTGGCAGCTGCGGTCTTATTGCCTGCGTGCCGATCGAGCGCCGCTTGAATCGCCTGAGCTTCCAGCTCGCGCAGTGAGAGGATGCCCTTGCGCAGGCTTCCCGGCGCCCGCGGCTGGAGCAGGTGCTGGGGCAAATCGACCTCGCGGATTGGCAAACCATCGGCGAGAATCGCCGCATGCTCGACAACGTTGGCCAGTTCCCGAATGTTGCCGGGCCATTCGTAGCCCCGGAGCAGCGCCAACGCTTCGGGGGTGAACGGCTCGGCCATTGACTTGGCTTGCGGACGATGCCGCAGCAACAGGTGTCGAGCCAATTCGGGCAAGTCATCCTTGCGTTCGCGAAGCGGCGGCAATTCAACCACAAACGTGTTGATGCGGTACCAAAGGTCCTGGCGAAACTCGCCCGCTTCCACCAATTGCGGCAGGTTGCGGTGCGTTGCGCAGACGATGCGGACGTCGACCTTGAACGGCTGCGTATCGCCGACCCGTCGGACCTCACCACTCTCCAGTACCCGCAGCAATTTGGCCTGCATTGATTTGGGCAATTCGCCGACTTCATCGAGGAACAACGTCCCGCCATCGACAACTTCAAACAGGCCGGCGCGATTCTCCTCGGCGCCGGTAAAGGCTCCCTTGCGATGCCCGAACAACTCGCTCTCGATCAGGTTTTCCGGGAAGGCCCCGCAGTTTACGGCGAGAAACGGTTTGTCCGCCCGCTCGCTCTGCTCGTGAATCGCTCGGGCGACCAGTTCCTTGCCCGTCCCTGTCTCGCCCAGAATCAGCACGTTCGAACCAGAGGGCGCGACCTTTGCAATCAGACTTTTGACTCGCTGCATCAACGGATGACTGCCAACCATCTGGGCCTGGCCCTCAACCCGGGCCAGCCGCAATTGCAACGCCTGCAGCTGCCGCGTCAACTCCCGCTTTTCTGCCACCCGGCGCAGCCGCGTCTGCAACTCGACCAGCGTGCAGGGCTTTTGCAGGTAGTCAAACGCCCCGAGCCTCAGGGCGGCAATCGCCGTATCTTTCGACGCCTTGCCCGTGAGCACAATCGCTTCGGTGCCGGGGGAGAGTTGCTTGCAGCGCTCAATCACCTGAATCCCGTTGAGCCCCGGCATGTCGAGGTCGACAACGATGCAGTCGAAGACGTTTTTTTCGATCGCGGCCACTGCCGTCGGACCATCCGGGCAAACCGTGACGGTGAATCCCATCCGCGGAAGCTCATCGGCGATCAGCTCCTGCAAGGGAACTTCGTCGTCGGCAAACAGGATGTGAAGGGGCTTAGGCTGCGAGGCCCGCTGGTTGTTTTTGCTCATGTGCTTTCAAGGGCAAAGTGATGGTAAACGTGCTCCCCTTGCCGGGGCCTTCACTGAAGGGCTCAATCCGCCCTCCATGCTCTTCAATGATTCGATAAGTGATCGAGAGTCCCAAACCGGTTCCCTGACCGTCGCGGCGGCGGGTGTAAAAAGGCTCGAACAGATGCTGCAGCACCTCTTCTGACATGCCGCAACCATCGTCCCGGACGGCGATGCTGACCTGCTGCGACGTGCTGGCCAAACTGACTCGCAGAGTCCCCCCGTCGTCCATGCTGTCCAGTGCATTGGTGATCAGGTTCAACATGACCTGCTTCATCTCCTGCGGGTTCACTGCCACGGTCAACGGTCGGCCAGGATCAAATTCGATCGTTCTCCGGCGGTATTTCCCCAGCGTCCGGACCATCTCGATTACCGACTGAATCAAGTCCTGTAATTGAGTCGGTACTTTCTTCGCATCACCGAGCCGCGAAAAGTCCAGCAGCCCGCCCGTGATCCCCTTGCAACGAAACGCCTCATCCTGAATCCGCCGCAGATACTTGCGCATCTGGTCGATTTCCGCTTGTCGTTCCGCAGCCGGCTTCTGCGAATCCAGGTCGAGAATCTCCTCCAAGCGCGACTCCAGAGACTCCGCCGACCAGGCAATCGTCGCCAGCGGGTTGTTGATCTCATGGGCCACACCTGCCGCCAGAAAACCGACACTCGCCATCTGCTCGCTGCGCACAACTTCTCGCGTGCGCTGCTGCACCTGTCCATTCAAGTCCCGCTGAATCGCCTGAAAATTGGCCGTCATCGCGTTGAAGCAATCCGCCAGCTCGGACATCTCATCTTCTGAGTCGAGCGTGGTGCGATGGTCGTAATTTCCGCCCGCGACCTGCCGCGATCCCTCAATCAGTCGACTGAGTGGCAGAAAGATCCGCTTGCGGAATACGATTACCAGATAGCTCAACAGCCCCAAGGCCAGAACGGGCATGAGAAAACTGAGGAACAACAGGCCGTGGTACTCGCCGCGAGCTTCCTCAGCAAATGCATCCATCCGATCCTTCATCAGCGTCGGCAAGCGGTTGGTCTCGGCCTGCAGAGAGTCAAGCTCCCGTTCCAGCTCAGCCGCATGTTGAACGCTGCCGAAATCCCACTCCCGCATCTCAATCAGGCGGTAAATCTGCTGCAGCGAACGCCGCAGCTCGAGCACGACCTGTCGCTCCTGAGTGGTGTCGGCAATCCGCGGATCACTGGTATCGCTCGTGACCAGTTGCTCCTCGTATTTGTTGAGTGCCGATTCGACCGAGCCCAGATTGCTTTTGAATTGGAAACGGGGAAAGTCCAAGGGCGAAGGCGCCCGTTCGCGCTCGCCATAATGGAAAGCCGAACACTTGAAGAAGGACGATCGCAGACGCCCGATCTCGTTGCTCAAGTCGGCCGCCAAAGGCAACTCCGTGGCACGTCCCCGAATGTTTTTCGAGAGCTTGCGGAACTTGAGGACCCCCTGAACCGAGGCGAGCGAAAGAAACGCCACGATCACGCAGAGCAGACCTACGCCCCAGTACATCAGCGATTTGATTTTGGTCCGCACCAGCAGCATCGGCTTGTCACCAATCAGACAACGGTTGCCTGCGCACCAGACGGCGGGCGCAACTTCACAATTCCGGTCACACAGTCTCGAGCAAATTCACTGCAAGCCAGCGGACTCAACCTCCAGCCCGCTCGGCAGCGGGGGGACTGTAGCAAGTTCCCTGCGGGCTCGAAATGGCATTCCCTGAGAAAGCGGGCAAGCCAGGCAAACTGCATCTGACCGCCCAAAATCGGGACGGCCAATTCCTCTTGCCGAGAAAGACAACGACTCGGTCAGGCATGGAGCGCGAGTCGGCCAAAACGGAACGCGGCAGAAAATCGCGCCTCGGGCGCTGGCTCTCTGCCGCTTTTCCTCCGTTCCCGCGGACTCGGGGCAACTGGCAAAAACCCCGGCAAGCCTCCCCGGAACATTCCTTCCGCAGGGGGATCGAGCGCGGGGAACGGCGATTTTCGGGTTGTTTTCGAGAGTCCCCCGCCCCCCTGCTTGCCCACTTCCCCTACGTCAATTATCTGTAATTGCGTTCACTAATATACAGCAAACCAGCTCGATCGCCGACCAAAGGTGTCAGAGGCCTGTACGAAAACACTCCGTACGAAAACACTCCCCAGACCTCCTAACCCCTAACCATTAACCACTCCCTTCCCCAGCATGTCCTCTCAATCCCAACTGCTGCACCGTCTCCGCGACGAAATCAG
>Ga0315906_10003886_pt1 | contig 19563 bp, 19 predicted proteins | sample LakEriMetagenome_4_FD_203526 | JGI IMG/M metagenome (GOLD analysis project Ga0315906, IMG submission 203526) | Freshwater fungal communities from buoy surface, Lake Erie, Ohio, United States - Buoy 2 MA122 | ecosystem: Environmental > Aquatic > Freshwater > Lake > Lake biofilm | place: USA... | reverse complement strand
CCAGTGTTACCGGATCATGTCAAAAATTATTTAATTGATATTGACGGTACAATTTGCGATGATATACCGAATGAGGAACCAGAGCGTATGGCGACTGCTCGTATGTATCCTGATGCTCTTGAAACGGTAAATAAATGGTTTGATGAAGGCCATATCATTACCTTTTTCACATCCCGTTTGGAGGAACATCGAGAAGTGACTGAGCAATGGCTTCATGCGCATGGATTCCGGTTCCATGGATTATTGATGGGGAAGCCGAGAGGAGGGAACTACCATTGGATTGACAACCATATTGTTCGAGCGACCAGATTTGAAGGTAAATTCACCGACATGGTTGAAAAAACGGTTAGCATACAGGTATTTGAAAAATAAACTAAAGGAAATTGACTATGAGTACGTTAAAGGTTCCTACAATGTCCGAGCTATTAGCAAATGGAGAAACACCTGATATTTTATTTTGGGTCGGGTGCAGTGGCAGTTTTGATGACCGGGCGAAAAAAATCACCAAGGCGGTTGTCAAAATTTTAAACCATTGTAATGTGAAATTTGCCGTTTTAGGTACGGAAGAAAGTTGTACAGGTGATCCTGCAAAAAGGGCTGGCAATGAATTTACCTTTCAGATGCAGGCAATGATGAATATTCAGGTTCTCAACGGTTACGATGTTAAACGCATCGTTACTGCTTGCCCTCATTGTTTTAATACGTTAAAAAATGAATATCCTGAGTTGGGAGGGAATTATGAGGTGGTTCACCATACGCAGCTCATTCAAGATCTCATTAACACAGGTAAACTTGCCTTGAAAGGAGGAGGAACATTTAAAGGAAAAAAAATAACGTTTCATGATCCCTGCTATCTTGGACGTGCGAATGATGTGTATGATGCACCTAGAGCGCTCATTGAAAAGCTCGATGCGGAGCTTGTCGAAATGAAACGTTGTAAAACTAACGGACTTTGTTGTGGGGCAGGAGGAGCACAAATGTTTAAGGAGGCTGAAAAGGGCAACAAGGAAATTAACATTGAACGCACCGAAGATGTTTTGGAAACGAATGCTACAATCATCGCTACTGGTTGTCCGTTCTGTAATACGATGATGACCGATGGTGTGAAACACTTTGAGAAAGAGGGGGATATAAAAGTTCTGGATGTTGCTGAACTTATTGCCAATGCAGCAGAACTTTAACGAGATATTGCCATTATTGCCAGATTCCTCTCGTGTTTGGGTTTACGCGGCATCACGTCCATTAACAAAGGATGACAAAGCAATTGCAGAAAATCTTCTAAACAGATTTATCAGTCAATGGGCGACCCACGGTTCAGCAATGACAGCGGGTGCATGCGTTTTGTTTGATCGATTTTTAGTTATTGCCGCTGATGAGCAAAAAATGGCTGCTTCAGGTTGCTCTATTGACAGCTCTGTAAGAGTCATAAAGGAAATTGGTCAGACAATTTCTGTTGATTTCTTTGATCGCTTAAACGTATACATCGAAACATCCGAAAGTATTCAATACATCTCGTATCACGAGCTCAAACAGAATGTTGGCAATCGGCACTTCAATGTACTTGTAAATGACCTTGGTCAATTGCGGACCAATTGGCCTGAAGTTATTTCTTAAGAATTACTTCTTTCTGGGCTTTTCAGGAAATCGTTTGCCGACAACTACCTTTATTGAATAATAATTCTGTCGGTAAATCAGCTCACCGAATCGTATGGACTTGTTATCAAAATCGGTGATTAGAAAAATAAACCAAGAAGGAACTGAATATCCACCCATCAGTCGAAAATCATAGCGTGGAGCTAATCCCAGAAATCCCCTTGCAACGCCATTATTTTCATAAAATTTTGCTTGTACAACCCCACCAATTCCCCCCAGAATAGAAAATTGCCAATTATTTATTCTATTAACATACGCATACCCGGGTACGATTCCTACGTCCGAAGCGGAATAGTAGGTAGATGTCGTTTGTGGCTTATTGGATTGTAAGCCCTCGGGGATTAATTCGTAGGAACCATTACTCGAACCAAACACGTTAAATGTTCCTTTAATGTACCATGTTTGAACGGCAGAGTTATAGTGCCCGGTTTTGCCTCTCAACGCACTCATTTTGAAATTCTTATTATTGAAATACCATGTGTTCATTGAAAAAGAGAGGCTTTGTGCCTCTGGTTGGAGTAAATTTGGTGATGCGGGCGTCAATGTGTCATTCCATGTGTATGCGTCTTTAATTGCATACCCTTTAAAAAATCTCAAATCCGTATCGAAAAAGAATTTCTTCAGTGAAAAATCGAACCCGACATTGAACGGAGCTGTTTTTCCATAGCGTTCAACTTGTCGCGCATACCCGGGAAGAGGAAAGCTCAGACGCAGTGAGAACCACTTGTAGCACAAACCGAATCCTAAAATATTCCTGTAGTTATTCTTGTATTTTAAACGGTCCGTCGAATTAGAGAACGGATAAAGTATGGTAAAAGGAGCTGTGCTGTATCCGAGATCTGAATAGATCACAAGTTGATCATTGAACAAGGAATAGGGGAGTGTGTCACCCTGCGCCTTGAGTGTAAAAGTGCACTTCCCCGAAAAAAGAAAGAGCGCTAAAAAAAACTTACTCCTTAATCCCCTCAAGGTCCAAGATAAATGAGAATTCTTTGGCAATTTCTAGCCTCTCCTGACTACGGCCAGAGCCTCCACCATGCCCTGCATCCATGTTGCAGTCAAAAAGCAATGGATTGTTATTGGTTCGATGGGACCGCAGTTTTGCTATCCATTTCATCGGTTCCCAATATTGAACTTGAGAATCATGGTAACCGGTTGTGATATATATGGCAGGATAATCCATTTTTTTGACATTGTCATAGGGCGAATAATTCAGCATGTACCAGTAATATTCCTTCTCGTTCGGATTGCCCCATTCTTCATATTCACCCACGGTGAGAGGGATAGATTCATCTAACATGGTTGTAACAACATCCACAAAAGGTACTTGTGCGATTACTCCTTTCCAGACGTAGGGCGCCATATTCGTAACTGCTCCCATTAGTAATCCACCGGCACTACCTCCTTGTGCATAGATCCGGGACGGGTCGCAATATCCTTGCATGCCGAGGTATTCGGCGGCGTTGATAAAATCAGTGAACGTATTGACTTTTTTAAGGAATTTCCCATTCTCATACCAATGTTCTCCCATATACTTGCTTCCCCTGATGTGCGCTACAGCATAAACAAAACCCCGGTCCAGAAGGCTTAAACGTGTTGCGCGGAATACATCTGGCAAAGTGTAGCCATATGAACCATAGCCGTAAAGCAAGCATGGGGCTTTAGATAAATCCGTTCCTTTTCGGTAGACAATGCATACCGGTATCTTCGTGCCATCGTTTGCTGTCGCCCAAATTCTCTTGGACTCATAATCTTCAGGTTTAAAACTAGCGTCTTTCAGCTTATTCCTAAACCAGAGTGAGCTTTTTCCAGTTTCAACTTCATAGGTGTAGACACTCGATGGAGTAGTAAGTGAATTATACATATAGAAGATGGAAGTTGTGTTGTAGTTATCATTCATTTCCAATCGCGTAAAATACGTTTCTTCCGGAAATTCAATGTAGGAGCGTTTCCCATTTTTGAATTGGACAACCTCAATCTTCAGCAATCCGTTAATCCTTACTTCCGCAACGAGGAAATTTTTAAACACCTGAATTCCCTCGATCAAACGAGTTTCATCGTGCGCAACGAATTCAGAAATAGATTTTTCCTTGTCATTTTCCGGACAGAAAAGAATCTTTCCGTTTTTTGCTTCTTTGTTGGAGAGGATATAGAAACCCTTATCATGGTGTTCAACGTCGTAGATATGACCTTTGTCACGTTTCCAGAAGATCAGTGCATCCCCTTCAGGAGCATTCGCATCGATCATTCTCGTTTCAGTGGTTGTTGAACTTGTACAATGGATGAATATGTATCGTTGAGACGTTGATTTAGAGATGTGAACACTGTATTTCTCGTCATCCTCCTGATAAACTAATCGGTCTTTCTTCGGATCTGTTCCCAGAACATGCGAAAAAACCTGATATTCCCTCAAGGTTTGGGGATCTTTTTTGATGTAAAAAATGGTTTTATTATCGTTAGCCCAAACGATCGATCCATCTGTATCGGTGATCTTATCCTTCAGGAACTTCCCGCTCTTATTTAACCTCACGGTAATGCTGTATTTTCTTCTTCCCACAACATCTTCACCCAAGGCAAGCATTGAATTATCCGGCGAAACAGCCCAATCAGCAAGCTCATAAAATGATTTGTCTTTCGCGCGTTCATTTTGATCAAGAAACAACGTTTCGGTCTTATCAGTTAATTTGAAAATCTTTACATAGTCTTTACCTTCTTCATTTCGAACTTGGTACTTTTCTCCATTTACAAAGAAAGGCGCGCTTACCTCATTGGGGTCGATACGAGATTCAAATTCATTCAGTAGCTTCTTCTGAAGAGGTTTAAGATTCTTGAAATAGGATTGAGTATATGCGTTCTCCTTGGAAAGATGATCTAAAACCGGCTTAGAGTCTCGTTCGTTCATCCAATAATAATCATCTGTGCGCGTATGACCGTGAATTGTGAGAGTCTTTGATTTAATCGGGGCGATAGGTTCTTGTGCCATGAGGAACTGAGTCGTTAGAACAATATGAAAAGAGGTTAAAAGAGCTGCTTTAAATAGCTTTTTCATGTAGGATAATTTAGACCATAAATTTAATAGAAATCGTGTGAGTAAAAGGAAGATCTACATTTCTTTTCGGTAATTTTGCCTAAATGAAAAAACTATACAAGTTTCTTCTCAATCGTCTTCCAAGACCTTTATTAATTCGCTTGAGCTATGTTTTTCGATGGGTAGCACCGCTATTTTATCGTGGAAACAAAGTAGCGTGTCCTGTTTGCGATCAAACATTCAGGAAGTTCCTTTCGTATGGTTCAGATATGGCACACAGGGAAAATGTCCTTTGTCCTGCGGATCTAACACTTGAACGTCACAGGCTCATGTGGCTTTATTTGAAGGAACATTCCATTTTTTTTAAGGCTGAAAGATTAGATGTGCTTCATATCGCACCAGAACAATGTTTCCATAGCTTGTTCAAAAAGCAAAAAAACCTCAATTATCTTACGGGAGATCTAGTTTCTCCCTTGGCAGATTTACATTTTGATTTGCACCAAATTCCATTGGAAAACGATCGTTTTGATGTCATTTTCTGCAACCACGTCATGGAACATGTGGAGGATGCGCATCAATGTATGAAAGAGCTTTTTCGCGTGATGAAACCAGGAGGATGGGGGATAATGCAGGTTCCGCAGGACCACAATAGAGAAAAAACGCTGGAAGATCCTGCTATCATTTCTCCTGAAGATCGTGAAAAGTTTTATTGGCAAAAAGACCATGTTCGATTGTTCGGTCAAGATTACCCTGTTTGGTTAAGTAATGCCGGGTTTAAAGTCGAACAATTCCTCATGAAGGATGTTTATTCAGAGGAACAAATTGATCGGTTTCGTCTTCAAAAAGAGGAAATTTTGTACATTGTAAAAAAATAGATCATGAGAAGATTTTTACTTTTTATTTTTTGTTTGGCATTTATGGCTCAAGCTCAAAAGAATGTCTTTTTGAAGATTTCCCCCAAGGTCAGTGGAGCAGATCTAGTAATTGGGACAAATTACACTGATCTTCAGGGTGTTGAATTCAATTTGGATCACTTCAATTACTATTTATCTGGTTTGCGGATAACTCATGATGGAGGACAGATTCTTGACATGTCTCAAGATGTTTTTCTTGTGAAGCCTGATGTACACGATTTGTATTTGGGTTATTTAAATGTAACAAACATAGAATCAGTTCAATTTAATATTGGTGTTCCTGCCAATTTAAATACTGCCTCCGGTCCTGATGCTATCGATATAAGTCTATACCCAAGTGATCACCCACTTTCTTTTCAAGAACCTTCCATGTATTGGGGATGGTCTGCGGGTTACATGTTTCTGGTGTCTGGAGGATATGCAGACTCGAATGCCGATGGGATTGCAGATGCATATTTTGAATTACACAACCTTGGGGGGCACAACTACGTGGAAACGCCGAACATTCCTATTGTTCAAACCAATGTCGGAAATGACCAAATAGATATTTACATGGATTGTAATATCGAGCGCTGGCTTAAAAATGTTCCTATAGAAACCATAGGAATCATGCATGGATCACTAAGTTATAATGAATCGTCGATGTATAATGTCACAACGGAATCTGTATTTACGCAGCCTCTCAATGCAGAAACGGTTGAATTAAATTCATCAAATTCTGAGATTTATTATTCCTCAGGAATGGTTTTCTGGAAGAATATGCCTTCTGGCGGCACTGCAGTTCTTTGTGACATGACCGGAAAAACAGTAATGCATGAAACAAATGCTGTAAAAGACGGCAGTATGAGCGTTGATGAAATATCCGGTGGTGTCTACCTTTTTCAGGTGCTCGATGCTTCAGGCGTGTCCGTAAAAACGATTAAATTGTTTCATTGATGAAACGTTTTGGAACAGTTTCATTTTTAGTTCTGTTCTGTTTCAATGTCATTTTGCTTATATCCGGAAGGTGCAAACCTGAAGGATCAATAGATCTAACTCTTGGTGCGCCGCCAATCCCTTCGGATAATCAGCTGACACAAGAGAAGGTAGATTTTGGCAGGACTCTTTTTTTTGACAAGCGTCTATCTAGAACCAATGAGATTTCATGTGCATCCTGCCATATTCCTCAGTATGCATTTACAGACAGGAAAACAGTGAGTGAAGGGGTAGAAGGCCGAAAAACGACTAGGAACGCGCCTACTTTGCTCAATGCAGCCTATTTAAAAACCATGATGTTTGATGCCCATTTGCCCACACTGGAACAACAGGTAATCGTTCCAATTCAGGAACATCAGGAAATGGACATGAAGATGGGGGAGCTGATTAAAAAACTGGCTGCCATTCCAGGGTATCAAGAGAAGGCAAGGGAAATTTTTCAAAGGGATCTTGATGCCTATGTCCTAACACGAAGTATTGCTGCATTTGAACGGACATTGCTGTCTCAAAATTCTAGATTCGACCGATTTATCAAAGGAGATGAAAAAGCTCTTTCAAAAAATGAAAAGTTGGGATACAAGCTGTTTAAAGATAAATTGTATTGTACAAAATGCCACCCCGCACCACATTTTACCAGCTACAAAGCAGAAAATAATGGATTGTATGCAGATTACGGCGAGGACAAAGGAAGATTCAGGATTTTTAACGATAGCAATGATATTGGAAAATTTAAAGTTCCAACGCTTCGAAATATTGAATTAACCTATCCCTACATGCACGATGGAAGTATAAGTACACTTGATGGGGTCATTGAACATTATGAAAAGGGTGGTCAAAAACCTAGAAATCAGCATCCTTCCATAGTTTCCATTAAGATTTCTTCTGAAGAAAAAACAGCCCTGATTTCATTTCTTAAATCATTGACAGATACTACGTATTTGACTAATTTTTAATTTTTTCATAGCCGAACTGTAATTTTCGGAAAGGTTCTTGCGTTGTGCATTTAACTTTTAAACGTATAACGTAGAAAAGGGGTAAAGTCTGCAAGCTTTACAACAGGAAACCAGTAAAAAAAGAACCATGTCAATCAACCCCATTTATCACCAATCCGGTCAGCGTATGGAAGAGGAGCTGAATTGGATTCGTAAAGCGCAAAGCGACCCTGCCTTTTTTGGTCCGATCTACACAAAATACCATGAGCAGATTTTTCGATATGTTTATCAGCGTATGGACGATGAGGAGCAGGCATTTGATGTCACCTCTCAAGTATTTGTAAAAGCTCTATTTAATCTTAAAAAATATGAGTTCAGAGGGGTTCCTTTTTCATCTTGGCTCTACCGTATCGCAAAAAGTGAGCTCTACCAATCTTTTCGTGATCGAAAAGCTGAACGGACCGTAAACATCGATTCCTTTCAATTGCATGAGATCATCCTCGAAATGGAAGAAGATCAATCCGAAGAAAATCGGCAGAAATTGTTTCAATCGTTATCAAAGCTGAAGGAAAAGGATCTACAGTTAATTGAATTAAGATTTTTTGAAAAACGCAGTTTCAAAGAGATTGGAGAAATATTGGAAATAACAGAGAACAATGCGAAAGTTAAAGCATTTAGGGCTATTGAAAAATTAAAAACTATATTTAACTCGAAAAGTTAAGATGAACAAAATCAAGATCAACCTCGATAGGCCTGAGCTTCCATCAGAATATATTCAGCAGAAACAAGATTTTGACTCCATTTCACATCGCTCAAGTAATTTTAAACCAGCGGCCAATAAAAGGCTCTGGTTTTTTTTATGTGCTGTTGTAGGTTCCTTGTTATTTGTTGCGATAAATTTTATCACGTCGAAAGATGAGAAAAAACAGATGACTGATAAGAAATCAGCCTCTACGTCTCCGAGTAAAAAGCCCACCGTTAATGCCAAATCTTCACCTCCGAAAATTCAAACCATTCAGCCAGAAAAAACAATAAACAAGAACAAAATAGTTCCCGAAGAAATTGCAATGCATGTGGACGATGTTACCCCCGGTGAGAAATCCGTAAATTGTCCCACGACAGCAGTTATACCTAAGAAAAGTGGTGTGCCAACCATTGGTGGAGTTCACAGTGGTTCTATTAAGAAAGCAATTTTTTTAAGAGCAACGAAAATAGAAAGTGGAGTAGAGGGGGAAGTGACTTCTTTCATGCTAGGGTATTACAATGGCACAACTGAGGTCCTTGAGTTTGTGAATGGTAACATATTAAGTGAAAAACTGAAAAATGAAATCATCACTTACAATTTGAACGAAATCGTGTTCTTAACAGAAATTCTCTGTGAAACTGCCGATGGTAAGCAAGTCATGTTACCTTCAATGAACCTCAAAATTGTACCTTGACGACTTGTAATAAACAATCGAATTGGGATAAAAAAAGGAGGCATAAACTCAAAAGATTTGAACAATCCAAAAAACATTCATAAATTCGTAACTACTTTCTACATGGAGTATGCGTTTATTTAAGGCTCTTCTAGTTGTTTTTGCGCTCTTTTTAGCTGATCTTCAGGCTAATAGTTTCTTTGCGCAACATACAAACTTTAACACTCAGCGGAACTGGTCTTTAAATAAGAAGGAAGTTATTTTTGGATTAGGTGTAACTCAGTTTACAGGAGACCTTGGTGGTCGTGACCAAATTGGAAAAGATTTTAGCCTTGTTGATATCGATTTTCCATCAACAGGTTTTGGTGGGATGATTGGGTACAGATACCGTTTTCATCCGTATTGGGCAACTACAACGTCGCTAAATATAGGTCGACTCAGAGGTGACGATGCCTTGACCAATGAAATTATCCGAGAAAGTCGTAATCTTCATTTCCGTTCGATTATTCTCGAACTTCATCAACGCTTAGAGTTTATCTTTTATTCGAATGAAAAATTCGGTGCTCGTTACCGATTGCCAGGACATAAAGGCGCCAAGAATCACAACGAACAGGTGTACGTTTTCGGTGGAATTGGTGGCAGTTATTTCAATCCGAAAGCACGTTACAATGGACGGTGGGTTGCCTTAGACCCTTTAAACACGGAGGGCCAGGGTATGGCTGGTGGAGCAAGAGAAACCCTTCCAGTAACTTTAACCATTCCGATGGGAATGGGAGTACGGTTCGGAATTGGTCGTCAATGGCGTTTTGCGCTTGAGGCAACTTATGTCAAAACGTTTTCTGATTACATCGATGATGTGCATGGATTCTATTACGATCCAAATGCCTTGGGTTCCCCTGAAGCGTCGTACCTTTCAAATCCAGCGAATGATAATGTTACGTGGTTTGGGCCTGGTCAAATGAGGGGGCAACCTCAAAAAGATGCGTATTATTATCTGAATGTAGTGGTAATGAGAAATGTCACTTATAGAGATTACACTTTAAAACGACGTCAGTACTACTGGAAACGTGCTCGATATAAGTTTTAATGTTGAAAAGTATTTCATTGTGTTAAAGAGGCGACGTAAGTTGCCTCTTTTTCGTTTATTAATTTTGTATTATGTACAAGCTGATCCGTTCCTTTCTCTTTTTGTTTGACCCTGAACGGGTTCACTATTTTACCATGTACTGTTTGCGATTGGTGAACAGAATCCCACTTATGAGTTTTGTATGGAAAAAAACCTTTGTCATGAAGGATCAGCGATTGGAGAGAAAAGTATTTGGTTTGACATTTAAAAATCCTGTTGGATTGGCTGCCGGATTTGATAAAAATGCTGCTTTCTATAAAGAGTTAGAGAGTTGTGGATTTGGATTTATAGAAATCGGAACCATTACACCTGTTGCCCAGCCGGGCAATGACAAGCCAAGATTATTCCGTTTAAAGTCCGATCAGGCAGTCATCAATCGAATGGGCTTCAATAACGGAGGAATTATCGAAGCTGTGAAAAATCTAAAACACAGGAATCCGGGGATGATTATCGGAGGAAACATTGGCAAGAATAAAGTCACTCCAAATGAAAAGGCTTTTTCGGATTATGCTCTATGTTTTGAGGGTTTATTTGATTCTGTAGATTACTTTGTTGTAAATGTTTCTTCTCCGAATACTCCGAATCTTAGGGAGCTACAGGAAAAGGAGCCCTTGACTGAATTGCTTGTGGGGTTAATGGCGATCAACAAAACCAAAAGCACTCCAAAGCCAATTTTGCTCAAAATTGCACCCGATCTTTCGAACGATCAATTACTTGACATAATTGAAATTGTCAAAACATCAGGTATTGATGGTGTTATAGCAACCAACACTACCATCAGTAGAGACAATCTAAAAGCTACCCAATCAACACTTGATAAAATTGGTCAAGGTGGCTTATCTGGAAAACCTCTCGGAAAACGTTCAACTGAAGTCATTCGATTTTTGTTTGAGAATTCCGGTGGGTGCTTTCCTATTATTGGAGTAGGGGGAATTCATTCTCCTGAAGATGCCCTTGAAAAAATAGAAGCTGGTGCATCATTGGTTCAGCTATACACAGGATTTATTTACGAAGGTCCAGGACTTATAAAACGAATAAATAAAGCGTTGATTAAAGGTTAAAAACAACATGGAAAAGCTGAAGCTCATCGAATGTCCTCGTGACGCAATGCAGGGATTCATGAACTTTGTTCCGACAGAGGTCAAAGTTGAATACATCAACATGCTTTTGAAGTGCGGGTTTGACACATTGGATTTTGGCAGTTTTGTCTCTCCAAAGGCTATCCCTCAAATGCGCGATACGGCCGAGGTTTTAAATAAATTAGAGCTGTCTAGCCCGACTAAATTATTAGCAATCATTGCCAACGAGCGCGGAGCAGAGGAAGCAGTTTCTTTTGATGAAATTTCCTATTTAGGGTATCCATTTTCTGTTTCCGAGGAATTTCAACTTAGAAATACAAATTCAACCATAGCTGAGTCATTCAAACGTTTGGAAAGCATACAATCAATCTGTGAACGAAATGGAAAAAAGCTGGTTGTATATCTCTCCATGGGTTTTGGGAACCCATACGGTGAACCATGGAGTGCTGAAATTGTAGCGAACTGGTCAGAACGACTATTCAATGAGCTTGATATACGAATTCAAGCTTTGAGCGATACGATTGGTGCAGGTAATCCAGAGCTTGTCTCGTATCTTTTTTCAAATCTAATCCCTTCGTTGCCACATGTAGAATTTGGCGCCCATTTGCATGTTCGTCCGGATTCAGCTGTTGAAATACTTACCGCTGCATACAATGCCGGTTGCAGAAGATTTGACAGTGCAATTCGCGGGTTTGGAGGCTGTCCAATGGCTAAAGATGACCTTACGGGAAATATGCCAACAGAAAAAATGCTTGAATGGTTCAAAACCAATAATATAACCACTGGAGTTAGCTCTGATAAATTCAATATCGCATTTGATTACTCTTCCAATGTTTTTAAAATGTGACCACATCTGCAATTTTCGTTTTAACGCTATGAAAAAAATATTACCATTTCTTTTTATTGTTCTTCTTCTGATTTCATGTGGTGAAGAACCCGAAATCCAAAAAAAGAAACATAATGATACGTCGGATCAAACTCCCTTCAGAGGGATTGAAACGTTGTTTGATGAACAGGAATTCAGTAATTCATTGCATGTAAAGCTTCTGAAAGAATTAAAAATTTGTGATGAGTTTCAAAAGGATACATCAAATTATATCAAACCGGCTTGCTCTCCAAAGTTTTTCAAGATTTTCCCGTTGCGAGATGACCTCAAAGAGTCTGAAGCCTTACTACTGCAAATTCGATCTAAAGTTGGAGGAATTAAATTGAGGAGATTGGTAGCGTTTGTGCGTGAGAAAGGAGAGCTTGTCAAAGTGAATGCATTTGTTGCTAATTTAATTGGAACCAGACCTTCGAAAAGTCATCACTATGACTTGATTCTACGTTTTAATGACAATATTGACGGAGAGATCGTCTTTTACAACTGTCTGTTTACGTGGGATGGGGTAAAATATAAGTTTCGTTCGGTTGAATTGATTGAGGGGGCAACTTGGAGACAAAGACTTAAGCCGGAGTTCAAGGATTCGGTTTCACTCGATATTTATAATACACTGGTTAAGAATGAAATGATTCTATGATAAGAACATTTTTCGCATACACTTTTTATTTTTTCATTGTATCCAATCTATGTTCTTGTAGCTCAGGCGTTGAGTTGCTTCCAGTAAACAAAGGCGCATTACTTCATGACTTGAACAGTAAAGTGTGGATGTTAGACAAAGTATTGATCAATGATTCGAATGTGGCTCCCAAGATTAATTTTGACAAAGACATTCTGGTTTTTTATCGTTCCGGAAAATGTCTATTACAGCCTATGAGGTCAATAGGGGATGTAAATGGGAAACGGGGAGAATTTTCGCTTTATTCGGAGGATAAGGCGCTCACACTTTATTTTCAGGGAGAAAAATGGGATTTTAACATGAATGTTATAACGGAAGACACTCTGTTCTTGATACCCAGAAAAAAATCCGATTTTAAGTATTCTTTGGTGCTAGTGCCGTTTCCGGAAATTTAAATTTTCACGAATCGAAGCATAGTTGAATACCCATTCTGGAAGACTTTCAGTTGGTATATTCCTGATGGTAAATCTTTGATAGAGAAGGTTTTTTCTTTTGATGAAACTATTGTTTTCCCTGAAACATCTTGCACTTCACAGTATTGAAATTCTCCTTCTGAGTGGATATTGATTACGTCAGAACCAGGATTTGGATAGCATAAAACCTTAGTTGAAACTAGATCCGTTAATTCTGAGGCATCATTTTTCCATACATGAATGTCATCTAAATACAATTTGAAACCATCTTCAGTTATCAACCTGAAAGCTATATAAACAGTTTGGTTAGTATAACCCAAATCTGAAAGATTCACAGTGCGCTCTGTCCATTCAAAATTCTCCTCTAAAACAAACCCAATGGTATCATTGAAGCTAGAGATTGAATTATCAGTTGTTGACACTAATACGAGGTAATCATCAGGATAGGACGCATCCTGTGATTTTGCATTCCAGGAGACAAAGTTTCCGTAAGCTCCTAGCGTGAGGGCAGGAGTAATTAACCATCTATCTGCTGTTCCTACCGGAGAGAAGTAAGAAGTTGATGAGGCTACTGTGTCAGTAGGATCTTCCGGGTCGGGGATGGATATCCAAGCACTGGAGTATTCAGAAACAGAATTATCGGGATTTAATCCATCGGCATCTACAATGGTAAAAGACAAAGGAATACCTGTTTCAAAGTCCTCTGTCAGAATATCAACCTGTGCAATTAAGCTGGTTGAAAAGATAAGAGCAAGCAAGCTTGAAAAACACCTCATGTGGCTAAATTAATGATTCTCCTTTAATCCGTGAGATTGATAAGGATATCTTTGAATTCTTGATAAAACGCATCGAAGGGTAAGAGGATGGACATGAAGAACTCATAGATCTCTTTGTGTTCATCCGGATTCAAAAAATTAACATGTTCTTTTTTCCAGGCAATTCTTGAAATAATTCTCCCGTCAGGTAAATTTAAATGTTCAATCCATTCAGGTTTAATGGCCATAGTTTCTTCCATCACCTTTTTCAGCTCATTCATTTGTTCCCAAAGAATAGCTCTAACTCCCGGATCTTTTGGTTGAATATCCATGGACACCATCGCCATGGCAGTGTCGGCATGGAGACGTATATAAATATCCTTCACATCCGAAGGGTAATTTCCCCAGCTCATTCTTCTGCCATTTGAAGATTTGTAGCGTTTAGAAAAGGTTTTAAAACCTCCCCAAAACAACTCATTTGCCTCCCTCTTTTGTTCTTTTGTTAACATTTTTTATATTCAATATTACAATTTTAAAAGATTCCGTTGTTTTTCATGAACCACTCGACATGTATATTTGTTAAAATTTTATGCGGGATAGAAATATTTTCAAGGCATTCCAAAAGTTCAGGCAACTGCTTCGTATTGAAAGTCGTGAAATCACGCATCTATATATTTATGCTTTGTTCAGTGGCTTGCTGAGTTTAGTTTTGCCTATAGGAATTCAATCCATTATTAACTTCATTCAAACAGGCCGAACCTCTACAAGTTGGTTTGTAATTATACTCATTGTTGTTGTAAGTATTGCATTAAATGGTATAATGCAGTTGATGCAGCTTCGGATAACTGAGAATCTGCAACAAAAAATATTCGTATGGTCCTCCATGGAGATGACATATAGATTTAGACACATCGACCATCAAAAACTTGGTCTGCAATATCCTCCTGAACTCGCAAATCGATTTTTTGACACACTTGTCATTCAAAAGGGACTTTCGAAGGTCCTTATTGACATGCCTACATCTATACTTCAGATATTGTTTGGTGTGGTATTACTCTCTTTATATCATCCCTTCTTTATTGCTTTCAGCTTTATTTTGATATTATTTCTTTTCTTGATCATTTATTTTACAAGTAAAAATGCGTTTACGTCGAGTTTAGAAGAATCAAAAGCGAAATACAAAACAGCACACTGGATACAGGAGGTCGCTCGTGCATCTTCTTCCTTTCAGGTTTTGGGTAAAAGTGATTTTCCACTGCATAAAAACGATAAATACGCAACAGGATACGTTAAGGCAAGGGAAACACATTTTTCTATTTTGTGGAAGCAGTTTACTTATTTGATCGTTTTTAAAATTGTCATTGCTTTAACATTACTGTTAATAGGAGGTCTTTTAGTTATTAATCAGCAAATGACGATTGGCCAGTTCATTGCTTCTGAAATAATTATCCTATTGGTGATTAGTTCAATTGAAAAGTTGATACTTTCTCTTTCCACTATGTATGATGTCCTAACATCGACAGAAAAAATTTCTGAAATTGCTGATTACCCGCTAAAAGATGAAGTTCCTTCGACCAAGCTTGCGGATTTTGTTCCCCATAAGACGAGCTTTACTTTGCATGAGGTTAGCTTCGTTTCTCCCTATTACGATCGAATGGTTCTAGATAAAATAGACTGTACTGTCGAGCCTGGAAACAAAATTGCGATCATTAGTAATTCTCAACTCTCTTCTGAGACGTTGCTCAAGATTTTTCAACTGCATTTTACTCCAACCTCAGGTCAATTGTTACTTAACGGTATAAAAGCCGAACATTATGACCTTACCCTAGTTAAAGGTTCGATCGCGTCCTTCATGTCTTCTGATACCATTTTTTACGGTACTATTTTGGAAAATATATTGCTTGGCAGAAAAGATATTGATCCCGATCATTTAAATAATCTATTGAAGAAATTGCGTTTGTTTGACTATGTCAACTCCTTTCCAAAGGGCTTAGACACGTACTTGTTGTCCGGTGGAAACTTCCTGCCTCCTGATATCTCAGCAAAAATCATTCTTGCGAGAGGTCTTGTTGGTTCACCATCGGCACTTCTACTGGATAAAGATTGGCAGGCACTTTACGAAATGGATAGATACACGTTTGATGACGCTCTTAATCCTGCAAACGGTAATCTTACAGTTTTAGCCTGTGTAACTGACAGAACCTTGCTCGACATGTTCGAAAGAATTTTAGTGATTGAGGATGGTCGTTTGATAGCGTTTGGATTACGCGAAGATATTATTGAGAAAATAACGATTGAAAATTATTGTCATGTTTAGTTTTTCAGATAACTCTATACGCGACAAAGTTGACTTGAGTCAGTTTAAATCATCTGAATACGTTAAGAGAAGGTCTATTAATCGACTTTTTGTAAAGTTGCTATTGGTATTTTTCGGATTGTTCCTGATATTTCTCTTTCTTCCGTGGACTCAGAACATCGAGGCCAAAGGATATGTAACCACCTTATATCCGGAGCACAGGCCTCAATCTATCATGACAGTGATTGCTGGTAGGATTGAACAATGGCACGTGAAGGAAGGGGATCTCGTAAAAGCAGGGGATACGCTTGTTGTTATCTCAGAGACTAAATCCGATTATTTTGACCCTAAACTTTTAGACCGAACAAAGAGCAGATTAGACAACAAGAAAAGTACGGTAGAATCGTATGAGCAAAAAATACAGGCCCTTGACAAGCAGTTGGACGCTTTCAAACAGATGAAAGACATGAAAATTCGACAGGCGCTTAATAAGTTAAGACAAAGCAAGTTAAAAGTTGTAGCTGATAGCAATGATTTAGTTGCTTTTGAGGCTCAGCTTGATATAGCGAAAAAACAGCTCAAACGAACTTCAGAACTACACGATCAAGGAATTAAGTCATTAACCGAGCTTGAGCAAAAGAAGGTTAAAGTTCAGGAAATGACCGCTAAAGTGATTGCGCAGGAGAATAAATTTCTAACTAGCAAAAACGAAGTGTTGAATGCGAAAATGGAAATTACCAATATCGAAGGGGAGTACAACGAGAAGTTAGCCAAGACCGAATCAGAACAATTTTCAGCTTTGTCCAATAAATTTGAATCGGAAGCAACGGTAGCAAAAATTGAAAATGAGTTTGCGAATTACGAGATGCGACAGGGATTCTATATCATCCGTGCATCGCAAAACGGGTATGTTACAAAATTAAAACAGGCGGGAATTGGACAAACTGTGAAAGAAGGGGAGGAGATTCTAACCTTGATGCCTGAAGATTTTAGTCTTGCAGTTGAATTTTACATTGATCCGGTGGATTATCCTTTAGTTAATATTGGTGAGGACGTTCGTGTTCAATTCGATGGATGGCCAGCAATATTTTTCAGTGGATGGCCAAATACCGCTTACGGTACATTTAGCGGTCGCGTATATGCCATGGACAATTACATTAGTGAAAATGGAAAATACAGGGTGTTAATTGAGCCCAAAGAACAGCAAAAACACTGGCCAAGACAGGTTAGAGTAGGGGGTGGGGCAAAAGCCTTTGTTTTGCTGAACGATGTCCCTATCTGGTATGAAATGTGGCGAAAACTGAATGCCTTCCCTCCGGATTATTATACCGTCAAAGAGTCGCAGCAAGAAAAGAAAAAGAAGAAATGAGAGTTTTTGTAGTCGCTGCGGTTTTCATTCTCTTTAATTGCACTGCACTTAAGGCGCAGGATTCGATTTCATTTTCTTACGATGAATTCATTTCGATTGTTCGGTTAAATCACCCATTGGTGGAACAGGCATCAAATGCTGTTAAAGCAGCCAATGCAGATCTCTTAAAATCCAAAGGTGCGTTCGACCCAAAATTCGAACATGAAAGCAATAATAAAAGATTCAATGACAAAAACTACTATCAATTATCCAATTCAGCTGTAAAGATTCCTACATGGTTTGGTATTGAGGTAAAAGGAGGATATGAACAGAACAGGGGTGACTATATCAGTGGAGAGCATCAAACCCCAGGCAGCGGATTATGGTATGGTGGTATTTCCGTGCCGATTGGTAAAAATCTTTTTATCGACGAACGACGTAAAATGCTTAAACAGGCTCAAACACTTCGTGAGCAATCTGAGCTAGATCAGCGCATTATAATGAGTGATCTTATTTTATCAGCGTCTGAGTCTTATTGGAACTGGTATAGAGCCCACAGACTGTATACAATAAATATACTCGGAGTCAACTTAGCAGAAGAAAGATTACAAGCTGTGCGGGTGAGCGCTGAAATCGGTGAAAATGCACAAATTGATACGCTTGAAGCAACATTGATGCGAGACTATCGAAAACTAGAGCTTGAACAATCAAAAGCCGAAGCGCAATATTATAAAGCTATCATGGAGGTCTATTTATGGGGCCCCGGAAATGTCCCCTTAGAATTGAATGATTCTGTAAAGCCAAAAATAGTTTCAATCACGCCTTCTATTTATCATAATATTTCAGCGGATTCTACGGTGTGGATAAGTAAGTACGACTACAAGCTCGAATATCTTGCTATTGAGGAACGCTTTCGAAAGGAAATGCTTAAACCACAGATTGATTTAGTTTACAATCCGTTACTTCAACCGACAGGTAATGGATTTGTACCATTTTCGGCATCTAACATGAAATTTGGAATATCAGCTTCCATGCCGATATTTTTAAGAAAAGAACGTGGCGATTTGGCTTCAGTTCGAATTAAACAATCAAATGCAACGCTGGATAAAACTGTGAAAAGACTAGAGCTCAATAATAAAATTGAAGGTGTGAGAACTATTTGCTTAAACCTCGAACAACAATATCTTATTCAGAAAGATGTGATTAATTCATCCAAGAAGATGCGCGATGCAGAGCTCCTAAAATTCGATATCGGCGAGAGCAGCCTTTTTCTTGTGAATTCTCGGGAAATGAAATACTTAGAAAGTTTATTAAAAGAGGTGGAGCTGGTTTCAAAACTGAATATATACAAGGCTCAGTATAATTGGTTGATTACTGAATAATTCTATTACGATCATATTTAACATAATATTAATTATAAGACATTTCTTACACAGTATGTATAGCTAGAATATTAATCACAATTTGTTGTCAGAAAATTGTTGTTCCCAATACTCATTGAGTAATGCTACGAACCGACGAGACATAGTGTTGAAATATCTTTTCGTTCGGTAACCGCTGACCCAATTCACACCACGAATAGCATTTGTAAAAAAAATCTCATCCGCAGCTAAAAGGTTTTGAGGTAAAATATTACACTCATAAACTTTAATGTTATTCTGAATAGCTAGATTAATGATCTGCATACGCATTGTTCCTGCAAGACAGCCTTCGTCAAGTCCAGGCGTATATAACACACCATTGCTGACCACAAAAACATTACAGCTTGAGCTCTCAAGAATTCCACCTCGATCATTTGTTATCAATACATCATCTAGCTTACGTTCCGAGGCATTCACTGCAGCCATCACATAGATCAATCCGCTTTTCGTTTTGAATGTGGAAAGAAAATTCTTTTGTTTTTTGATGTCGGTATACAAGTCAATCTCCAACCCTTTGGAATTCATTTCAAAATTATTCGACTCATAGGGATAGACTTCAATGAAATAAGTCGCTTCATTAGATTCCGGCTTGTAGGCTCCACCCGTAACACGATCTAGAGAAATTCTGCATCGTCCTCCTCCTGAT
>Ga0315906_10003883_pt1 | contig 19567 bp, 15 predicted proteins | sample LakEriMetagenome_4_FD_203526 | JGI IMG/M metagenome (GOLD analysis project Ga0315906, IMG submission 203526) | Freshwater fungal communities from buoy surface, Lake Erie, Ohio, United States - Buoy 2 MA122 | ecosystem: Environmental > Aquatic > Freshwater > Lake > Lake biofilm | place: USA... | reverse complement strand
GGCGGTTTGGGTATTTGGGAGGGGTACTCCTTTGCTCCTGACACCATTTACGCTCAATGAGATAGGGCTTTAGCCCACACACTCGGATGCGTTGCTTATTTTTGTCGTTCCAAAGCAAGCCATTATGTCTGAAACGCCTGAACACCTCAAGTGCCTTATCATCGGTTCCGGTCCTGCCGGATACACTGCTGCCATCTATGCCGCGCGCGCAGATCTTAAGCCCGTTATCATCCAAGGACTTCAGCCGGGTGGACAATTAACCATCACTACCGAGGTAGAGAACTATCCTGGATACCCGCAAGGCACTCACGGACCAAAAATGATGGAAGACTTCAAGGCCCAAGCCGAGCGTTTCGGTACCGAGATACGTTATGGTTATGTCACGTCCGTGGATTTCACAGGACCAGTGCACAAAGTGGTGGTCGAAGAGAAGACTACCATCACCGCCGATACAGTGATTATTGCGACTGGTGCTTCCGCCAAATGGTTAGGGTTGGAATCTGAATCCCGACTTAATGGTTTCGGTGTTTCCGCATGTGCTGTTTGTGACGGCTTTTTCTTCCGCGGACAGGATGTTGCCATAGTAGGTGCGGGTGATACCGCAGCTGAAGAGGCCACCTATTTAGCCAAACTGTGCCGCAAGGTATATATGATTGTGAGAAAGGGTGAGATGCGTGCCTCTAAAGCCATGCAGCATCGTGTAAATTCCACTCCCAATATCGAAGTGCTTTATAACACCGAAACCAAGGAGATTCTGGGAGTCAATGGCGTCAGCGGTGCACTCGTTTTTAATAATCAAACCAATGAAGAGCGCACATTGGAAGTGACTGGTTTTTTTGTGGCCATCGGGCATCAACCCAATACCTCCATTTTCAAAGGATGGTTGGATATGGATGAAACGGGCTACATCAAAACCATTCCGGGTACCACTCGAACCAACATACCAGGTGTGTTCGCGTCCGGCGATGCCCAGGACCACGTGTATCGCCAGGCCGTGACGGCAGCCGGTACGGGATGTATGGCCGCCATTGATGCCGAAAGGTATCTGGCGTCTAATGGCATGCATTAATTTACATAAGACACGATAGAACGCTGATTCAACAGATCTAGCCGATTTGCACGGATTTCATTCAAGCCGATAATCAATAGGTGTTAATCCTTTGAATCAGTCTAATTCGCGTTCACTTTTTACTTTTTTAAATCAAAAGTAAATCCAGTGTGTTTTTATACCTCCATCATTCGTGAGCTCCAAAGTAGGAGCAGGGAACTTGATAAAGCCAAAAGCACCGCAAACCGTTTTTAAAAAGCGGTTTTTTATGGGGAGTCTCGTAAGGTCAATGTCGGGTGCAATGTAAAACTGTCGGGTGCGTTTGAAGGATTCGGTTCCGGCAATATTGGCTCGGGCTCCAGTCAAGCCATCCACTCCATAGCCAACAGCAACATTTAGCCATTTCGGGAATTTGGAGTCCTTTTTCAAGAATGAATGGATGTTTCCCGACATCCAATAAGTTTGTCCATTATAATCCTTGAACAGATGTTCCACGTACGATGTGCCGAGTTGATCTGGCCTGTATTTCGCGTATTCGCTTTCGCTGAATGAGAATTTGAATTTGATTCGTTGTTCCTGCCAATGTAATTCTTGCCACACCGACATTCCCGCACCAGCGGCATTTGCAACCATATCACCGCTAGAAAAGCCCCACTGCGAAGAGAATCCGTCGAACACCTCAACAGTGGTGAGAAACAATAGCGATGATGCACATCCAGCCCAAGCTGACTTCTTATTATCCAACCCTGACCACCGGAATAACCCTGTGCTCCAATTGGTCAGATAATAAGCCGATCCAACGTGCCCCATCTTATCCATCTGCAGCCATTCCCCGTTGTCGTTGAAAAAATGGAAGGCCTCCTGTTCATAATCCTTGTACCATAGCGAATAGAGTCCTGTCATGGATCCTGCATATACAACGCCCATGCCTCCAATGGTGACAGGTAGTCGATTGATGTGGTTGGTGGAGTCATTCGTACCACACCGACCCATCATGGGAATACAAATACACAGCAAGATGAAAAGCGCTGTTGTATTTTTCCAAATCCGCATCTTGAATCAATTCAACAAGGTTTTCTTGGCATCCTCCAGAATATCGAAGGCCTTCTCCTTGGTTTCCGATTCAGCATACAGTCGCAGCACCGGTTCGGTTCCACTGGCCCGGATCATCAACCAGTCACCGTTTTGAAAAAAGTACTTGTAGCCATCCAAATCTTCCACACGGCTAATGACATGCTTTCCGAAGGAGGTGTATTGACTGTCATTGCAATTTTGAAGAATCTTTTGTTTCAGATCCTCATTGATATGCAAATCGTTCCTTTCAAACGAAAAGGGACCGGTAATCTCATACACTTCATCAATCAGTTCACTCAGTGTCTTGCCGGATTTGGCCATGAATTCCCAGATGATTAGCCCCATCCAAATGCCATCCCTTTCGGGGATATGGCCTTTGATGGCGATGCCGCCCGACTCTTCGCCGCCAAGTAATATATCCTCGTTGATCATTATTTCAGCAATGTATTTGAAACCGATCTTTACGGTTTGGAGCTCCAACCCGTAATGCTTGCAAAGCTTGGCAACACGGGGAGTGGTGGAGAATGCAGTACATACTTTTCCCTTTACACCCTTGTACTTCACCATGTAGTGTATCAACAGCAGGATGATGTGATGTGAGTCAACAAAAGTACCGTCGCTGTTGTACAATCCGATCCTATCCGCATCACCATCAGTGACCAAACCGCAATCTATGTTTTCGGAGATGCGGATGAGCTCGGAGAATTCTGTCAGATTCTTGTGTATCGGCTCTGGTGCCTGTCCCATGAAGGATGGATTGTGCTCGCAATGCAGGAATGTGATATCGGGTAGGATTCGGCGCATCACATTCTGCCCCGCACCATACATGGCATCATATGCAAAACGCAATCCGGAATTTCGGATGGCATCCAAGTCGAATGATTTTTCAACCATTTCACAATACATCGTTTCCAAATCAGCATACTCGATCTTGCCATCCGACTCCCATTCGCCTATGGATTTACTTTCGAACGACATGGGCTTCTCAGGAATGATGGCCTCAATCTCAGCAACCTGCGAAGGAAGCAGTGGTCCACCGTAATGTCCTTTCAGTTTATATCCATTGTACTCAGGTGGGTTGTGACTTGCGGTAATGATGACACCAAGGTCGCCCTTCAAATGAACGGCGCCCATGGATATCATCGGTGTGGATACGAATCCCTTCGCCATGATTGTTTTCACACCATGGCTTGCGAACACCTTGGCGGCTGTTTCTGCAAACAACGGTCCGGCGAAACGGCAATCATGACCAAGCACAACCACCGGGTTCTTTTTACGCTCGAGGAGCCATTTTGATACGGCTTCCGACACCCGTGCAACATTCTCTACAGTGAAATCCTTGGCAATGATAGCCCTCCATCCGTCGGTTCCAAATTTGATTTTAGTCATGGTCGATTATTTGTGTTTGCTTATTGGTTGTCGTTTACATATTGGTTCAATCGGTTCCATTCGACAGTCAACAATCCCTTTTGGAAAAGATACGAGTCTTTCAGCTCAACCTCCTCCGAATTGATTTTAGTGATCACGTAATTGAATTCCCTTGTGCGGATAAAACCGAACAGGTCGTATTCACCGTATCGAAATTCAAATTCCCCGATGTTCCTGCCATTGATTTCGTTCAAGGCGGAATCGTTTACGAAAACAGTCACATTCCTGGGTTCATACAGGATTTCGGATCCCACCTTCCGCCAGATTTCATTCACAACCACCTTGGTGACTTTTATTTTATTTCGGTTCAGATGTGAAGTGATACGGTCGCCGCCCATATTGTAATAAACCTCCATGTTACGAATGAAATATTCTTCCAATAGTTTGGTGATACGAACACCGTTCAAGGAGGCGCCATCCTCCCCTCCGGTGATGTGGTCAATGAAGTAGGTGATCGATTTGTCGGGTGGATAATAACCCAAAGTGGATTCGTTGAAGATGCGGTTGCCAATGAACGACAACCTGTTTTCCTGCGCCTCGTTGGCGGTTTTCATGACTTTGTTGCCCAGTTGTAGTATCTGGTAGTTGAAGTTTTTTGATTTCAACAAGGTCTCGAATGTGGTGCTGTAATTACCGCTGGCGTTCGACTGGATTTTCGTCTTGGCAAAAACCGGCTGCAAATCGACATATTCTACATATCCGAATACCGTTTCGTTGCCTTTTTTGTCTTTATGGGCAAAATAAAAACCGATAGTGGATGTGTTCACCTCACGTTTCATCTGGGTCCATCGCTCATAGATGTACATGGTTTCCTGATCCATGAACCGAATGCCGGCTGATTTCTCCAATGATTGGATGGTTGCAATTGAAAAAGCGATCTCCTTTTGCTGGGAGTCCCATATCCTGAGACGGTTCTCCGAAAGCTCCTGGTAGATGATTCGTGTTATTTCCTTGACAATATCACAACCGGTGGTATCAACCTGCTCGGAGCTTTTGGCAACCAATACTACGGGAATGCCATCGGCATAGGTGTTGGAAGCACCTACCATCAGGGAAAACGCTATAAGCAGGAAACACCTCATTTCGTAGTACAAAAATAACGAATTGCATTGATTAGCTAGGAACGTATGTTCCTACGATTCAGCTCGTCCTGGAACTTGCGGGCGTTGGCCAAATGTTCCGAATAGGTAGTGGCAAAGTTATGATAGCCGGAGAAGTCTTCCTTGGCGCAGAAAAACATGTATTCGTGGCGTTTGTACGATAGGACCGCATCAATGGAGGCGATGGAGGGAATGCAGATGGGGCCTGGTGGAAGTCCCATGTATTTGTAGGTGTTGTATGGAGAGTCGATTTCCTTGTGCTTATTCAAGACCCTTCGAATGGTGAAATCATTTGCTGCAAAAATCAGCGTGGGATCCGCCTCTAGCTTCCAGTTTTGTTGGAGCCGGTTCATATACACACCTGCCACGCTTGGCTTCTCGTCGTTTTTTGCTGTTTCCTTCTCCACAATGGAGGCCAGGGTGCTCACCTGGGCTGGTGTCAATCCGATTCCCCTTGCGCTTGACAGGCGTCTGTCATTCCAAAAACGATCATATTCCTTTTTCATTTTTTCGATGAACTTGCGGGCATCGGTATTCCAATAAAATTCATAGGTGTTTGGAATGAACATGGTCGCGGCGGTGTGTCTGTTGAATCCCAATCCTTCGAGGAACACACTGTCCTGTAAGAGTGCCGCAAGCTCTATGGAATCCGCTTCGATTTGCTTTCCAATGACGCCAGCCAGCTGTTTGGTGGTCCTAACATTCTGAAAGCGGAGTTTTACTGGGCTTTGTTTGCCGCTTCTGAGTAAAAGGAGCATCGATCTGCTGCTCATTCCTTTGGTGATCTTGTACCTTCCGGGCTTTACCTTTACATCATACTTCATCTGAAGTGCCATCCAACGAAATGCCCTAGGATCATCTACCAGCCCCGAGTCTTCCAATAACTTCAAGGCCTGGTTGAAATCGCATCCCGTCGGGATATGGATATATGTCTCCTCCCTACGGTCGTGAATCACATGATTTCCGATCAGCTTGTTGTAGATGTAGAATAGGCCTCCTAACATGATTGCAAAGAAAATTGTCAGTGATATGAAGACTGTCTTTTTTGTTTTCGATTTCATTTGTATCAAATGGAATTGATTCGCTGAAGGAGTTGTCGGGCTTGCTCAGACTGCGGCTTTCGCCTGATTAAATTATTCAGAAGCGCTGAGGCTTCCTTTTTCTTTCCTTGCACCATCCACAATCCCGCTTTGTTTACAATCGCTTGCTCGTAGTCGGGGTCGATTCCTATGGCCTGGTCATACAATTTGCGCGCCCTGACCGTGTCGTTCTCCAGCACCAAACAAAGGTAACCCAGGTTTGACAGGGCTGGGGCCGATTTCGGATATTCATAAACCAGTTTTTCCAAAATCCCTTTGGCTTCCGGGTTGTTGCCAATCGCAGTCAGTGAGGCAGCATATTTATTGACGAAATCAAGAACGTAGGGAGCCAAGCTGTAAGCCAATTGATAGTACATGTTTGATTTACTTATGTTGCCCCTTTCCGAAAATGCCTGTCCGATTCTATAAGCCGTCCAGGCATCCTTGTTGTCAAACGATTTTTTCTGTAGTTTCTTATTCAAATCACCGAGTTTGGCAACAATATCCAAAATTCCTTGAAAGTTTTTTTCCAAGAAAAGGATGTGAATGACCTCGTGGTAGTTTTTCTCCAAATCGGACTGTTTTCGATAGGGGAAATATTTTTTCGCCGAATCGAGTATGTCGATGTCGAACCCGAATTTTTCATGATAGGCGATGAATGCCTTGCCTTTTGAGATGGAGTCGGGATTGGCATTGTTGATTGCTGCAATACCCAGGAACTTGCGGATCCTATCCACCTCTTGGATTTTATCAGGAATCCGGATGTAATGGTCGTGCACGGATACGTGTGGAATGTCGGTCGCACCCGAGGAGGGCATGTGGCATGTTACACAATCGTTTTTTTTCAGCGCCAACACTTGTGGTTTCTCCGAGCACAACGGGTCTTTGCCCTTTGTATGGCAGCTGTTACACGCGTTGTTGAATACCGCATTCCCGGTAGCCTTCACGCTGACATGCGGATCATGGCAGGTGATGCATGTAAGGGCGTTCTTGTATGGCTTAAGTTCTTTTGTATTGGTGGGGGCACGCTTGATGGATTCCGTAAAGCACTTGCTCAGCTTCATGCGTTCAACATGAGAGGCCATGATGTGCTCGTTCTTGGGCCCCTCGTAAACGGGCATATAAACATCCATCACCTCCGACAAACGCATACCTGGCTTGAAATCGAAGAACGACATCCCATCCTTCAAAACCGCATTACCTTGGATGTGGCATCGTTGGCATACGTCCAACTGCATGTCGATGGGAAGCTTTGCAGGGTTCACAATCGAGTAGTCGATTCCCGTTACCACATCAATGATTTTCCCCGACTGTTTTTCCTTCACATGCTTTTCCCCTGGACCGTGGCATCGTTCGCAGCCGATGCCGTTATCAACGAAATCATAACGGTTTTCCGAACCGGGAAGGAATTCCGGGTACGAATTGTGACACGACATGCACTCCAAGCCGATTAGGCGGTTGAAGCGGGTGTTGCCACCTTTTTCATATCCGGGGGGAAGATCCCATTTGCCTTTTTGCGTGTAAAAGGTAAGGGGCATTTGGTTCAAATACCCAAAGGTGTTCATGATATGGGAGTTGGTGTGTTGTCCCGACCCAACAATGTAACTGACGGTTTCGACACGTTTGTGAACGGTGTCGTTCCCTTGTAGGCGGAACTCAAGAATACGTAAACTGTCGTTCTCCCAAAACGGCTTGTAGTAAAAATCAAGATGGGGGTCGTAAACGGGCTCATGGTCTCCAAAGCGACCACTGCTTTTGGCTTTTGTGGCAAGGTCGAACGACTTTCCCATACCCGTTTGGATGAAGGAATCATAAATTGATTGATGGCAACTGCTGCATGTCTCCATACCAACATAGCCGTTTTGCGGATCAAGACTAGCGTAGATGGTGGAGTCGGAGTTGCTGTCTTGGTTTGAATCCACTCCTTGATTGCATGAGGCCTGGACAATCAATAACGCAATGATGGCAATCGAAAAAAGCCATGCACCGTAGGTTATGATTCTTGCTTTGCCCATATCGGTGTCTGCTGAATCAGGATTGCAACAGGTTTTGGTAAATGCCTACGTTTCTCCATGTACCAGCCACTTGCGTCCAGTCTCGCAACTCGCCGCATTGGGTGTACCCTGCCTTTTTGAATAACCGGATGCTGGGGAGGTTGTCGGAATGGATGTGGCAATACAACTGGTGCAAGTTGAGTACGTTTTTCGCGTAAGCGGATAAGAGCTGCAAAGTTTCAAAGGCATGGCCTTTGCCTCGCGCTTCTGTGTCGCCAACCAGGATGCCAACGCCTGCGCGTCGGTGGGGTGGATCGAAGTCGAACAAATCGACATAACCGATGGTCGGACGGGCTATTTGACTGTTTAGGTCAATGGCTAAACGGAGCTGCCGGGTGGTGTAAATGTCGTCCTTGGCATTTTTAAGGAATTCGTCCATGGTGTGGCGGCTGAAAGGTGCAAGCGTTCCGCTCACAGGCCAGTTCTCCACTTTGTTTTCCCATGCATACATGATGTCCCTGTCATGGGGCTCCAATGCACGCAGTGATACGTTTTTTCCTGTGATCATCTTCAAATGGAATGGTAGGTTCCCTTGAAAACGAACTCAGCGGGACCGGTCAGACGAATGTTTGTATAACGATTGTTTGATTTATGAAAGGATACCTGAAGCTTGCCACCTTGCGATAGGATATTGATTTCATCCGAGGAATTGACCAGCCCCTTTTCGTATGCCACCACAGCAGCAGCCACACTGCCGGTACCACATGCTTTGGTCTCGGCCTCCACACCCCGTTCATAGGTTCGGATTCGAACGCCAGCATTAATTGGTTCAATGAAGTTCACATTGATGCCATCCTTTGCGAATGGAGGCGATTCCCGGATTTTCCGTCCATCATGAAAGACGTCCATCTCATCAACATGATTGGTGATGCGCACAAAATGCGGCGATCCGGTGTCGAGTTGGAAATCGCAATCATTTAACTGCATGATCCGTTCAACATCATTCATGGACAATGAAACCATGTAAGTGTTTCCATGATGCCCCAATAAGGTCGCCTCATGTTTGCCGTCTATGGCATCGAACGAAAGTGACATGCCGCAAAGCCCAAGCATATGTGCAAACGCGGCGAAGCAACGCCCACCATTTCCACACATCGTGCTTTGATTGCCATCACTGTTATAATAGATCATACGAAGTCCGTGCTGTTCTTTTTTCAAAACAATCAATCCATCCGCACCTATGCCTGAATAGCGGTTGCAAATCTTTTGTATGGTCGCAGTATCCAACAGCCCGTGGTCCGTGGTTCTGCCATCCAGCATCACAAAGTCGTTCATGGTGCCGTGGAACTTGTAAAAATCGATGCTAATCCCCATTAAAATACTGATAAACAGGTATTTAAAAAATAATTTACAACTATATACCACAAATATAGACTTTGACGCGTTTATGAAAGAGCCGCTTCTGGTGTTTGTACCTTTGGTAAACCGTTTGCTCTTCATATTTCGTTCATCCGACAGATCTAATTTCGCATCATTCAAACCCGGATTGTATCGACTCTGATTACTTAACCAATCTTCAAATCACATGTTGACTCGATTCAAACAATTATCAATGGTAGCCCTTGTTTCGGTTATATCCGGACTTGTAGGCGCTTACGCATTTAATTATTTACTCAATAATGAGCTTGAGCCCGGTCAGGCGTTAAAACGCGATGCCAATCCAGGACGATTGGTTTCATTGGATCCGGCAATGGCCTCGGCCATGCCTGAAGGTTTTGTTGCGGCATCCGATGCCACCGTGCCTGCAGTGGTGCACGTGAAAACCACTTATTCGGTCAGTAGCAGTTCAGGAAGCTACAATCCTTTTCAGGATTTTTTCTGGGGAAACCGCGGATACAGCAATCCACAACCTTCCCGCAGTGCCGGTTCAGGTGTCATCATCACCGACGATGGCTTCATCGTGACCAACAACCACGTGGTTGAAAACTCCGACAAGGTGGAAGTCACACTGCACGACAAGCGCACCTTGCAGGCAAAGGTCATCGGTACGGATCCATCCACCGACTTGGCATTGCTTAAAGTCGAAGACAAGGGCTTGCCTTACCTGCCATATGGCAACTCCGACAATGTCAAAGTAGGAGAGTGGGTACTGGCAGTTGGAAATCCATTTAACCTCACCTCCACAGTTACAGCAGGTATTGTGAGTGCCAAGGCTCGTAATATTTCCATATTGCCCGATCAGCAGTTTCCTATCGAATCCTTCATACAAACAGACGCAGCGGTCAACCCAGGAAATAGTGGTGGGGCATTGGTCGATACCAAAGGCAATCTGATCGGAATCAACACGGCTATCGCATCTAGCACGGGTTCCTTCTCCGGTTACTCGTTTGCCATACCGGTGAACATTGTGCGGAAGGTGGTCAGTGACCTGATCGAATTCGGTAATGTACAACGCGCCTTCATCGGTGTCAGCATACGCGACATCGACTCCAAGCTTGCAGAGGAGAAAGGCATCAAGAAATTGAATGGTGTGTATGTGGCTGGCCTTACAGATGGCGGTGCCGCCATGAACGCAGGAATTGAAGAGGGCGACATCATCACCAAGGTAGGTGGTGTTGAGGTGAATTCCACTCCCGAGTTGCAGGAGCAGGTATCCAAATACCGCCCTGGCGACAAAGTGGAGGTCACCATCCACCGCAACAACAACATTCGCAACCTTACGGTTACCCTCCGCAACAAAGATGGCGACACCAAAGTGATTAAATACGAAACCGTATCCCATCTCGGCGCTGATTTCGAGGCGGTATCCAGGGAGGAGAGCTCTCGTTTGGGTATCAAAAACGGTGTCAAGATCATCCGTCTGGATGCAGGCAAGCTTCGCAACGCCGGTATACGCGAAGGGTTCATCATACAAAGCATCGACAATAGGCCGGTTACAACGCCTTCTGACATCACTGCGGTTCTGAACAATAAAAAGGGTGGTGTGCTGATTGAGGGTATTTATCCCAACGGTACCCGCGCCTATTACGGATTTGGGTTATAGTTTCCATTGTGTTATGTGTTAGGTTGAAAGGTCTGGCTTTGCCGGACCTTTCTTTTTACCATTTCGCCGGGATGTTGGTGTAATGTAAAAAATTGTTTATGAGGGGTTTCCTATCAATTCGATTGCCTCTCTTTTTGGTATATTTGCATCCTCATTAACCAAACAATTCATCCATCTTCTCATGTCTACGGAAACCTTGAACGAAATGCAGACCCGCTCCAATTACGAAACCGGCTTGGGCGACTGGGTCAAGCAGGAGAAAGCTGCAATTGACCTGATTAAAATCCTTGGCACTCTTTGGTATGATCGCTCGGTAGAGCTGATCATGTTCCGCAACCAATTGGTTGACCGAAGCGCCAGTCAGATATTGGCTTTGCACCAGTACGCCAAGGAGATGGTCAAAAAGCCCGTATCCATTTTTGACTCATTGCAAATTGCCGAGGAGTTGGTGAAGGTTCATCTGGCTCCCTCCAGAATCGACTTGGGGCGACTCACATCGGAGTGGATCAATGAAAAGGCGAAGTATAATGATAGCACATCTGATTTCATAGCCGATAAATTACGCAACTACATTGGAGAGGAAAAGCATAAGATTGTTCCCAAGGATGTGGTGTTGTATGGCTTTGGCAGGATTGGAAGGATTTTGGCTCGTGAGTTGGTGGCACAGGCAGGAAAGGGTGAGCAGTTGCGTTTGCGAGCCATCGTCACCCGCGACAAGTCCGATGAAGACATGATCAAGCGTGCCGAATTATTACGCAACGATTCTGTTCATGGTCCGTTCTTGGGCACTGTGGTAGAGGACATGGCCAACCGAACCCTCATCATCAACGGCCATGCCGTACACATGATTTCCGCCAAGAATCCCGAGGAGATCGATTACACCGCTTACGGCATCAACGATGCATTATTGATCGACAACACAGGTGTTGCACGCGACCGTGAAGGTTTGAGCCGTCACTTGAAATCAAAAGGAGTCAGCAAGGTGCTCCTCACCGCACCTGGCAAGGGCGATATCCCTAACGTGGTATATGGAATCAATCAAAAAGTCCATAACGAGGATGAAACCATTTTCTCTGCGGCCTCATGCACCACGAATGCCATAGTCCCTGTTCTTGCCGTTATTGACAGGACGCTCGGCATCCAGCGTGGACACATCGAAACCATACACAGCTACACCAACGATCAGAATCTTCTTGACAACTATCACTCCAAATACCGTCGTGGTCGTTCGGCTCCTTTGAACATGGTGATCACTGAAACGGGTGCCGACAAAGCCGTATCCAAGGCACTGCCGCAGTTGGCCGGTAAGATTTCGGGCAACTCGGTGCGCGTACCCACCCCCAATGTTTCTTTGGCGATCTTGAACATTGCCATCAACAAGGAAATCACCAAGGAGGGGGTTAACGAAATCATGCGCGATGCCGCCCTGAACGGCGATTTGGTTGAGCAGATTCAATACCTGACCTCCAACGAAACCGTGTCATCCGATCTGGTGGGCAATCCGTGCGCATCCATTTTCGATAGCCCTGCTACCATCGTCTCCAAAGACAACAAGAACCTTGTGTTGTATGTATGGTACGATAACGAATATGGCTACAGCCGCCAAGTACTTCGTTTCGCCAAGTATTTGTCGAATGTGATACGATTGACGTACTATTGATCCAGTTGTAATCACGGAAGAACCAATTCCATTCGAATTGATAAAACGAAAAAAGGAGCGAATCGCTCCTTTTTTTATTGTTTGCCAGAGATTGTATTGGCTTCCGTTCTCTGATCAAGAATCCGCTCTGCTTCACGCAAGGTCGTATGTTCAAGACCTTTGTACCAATCAACATGCTTCGACCATTTGCCGCAGCCAGGACCGAAAACTGGTTCGGGTCCTGGGCACTGTGTGTCATCCCATCGTTTGGAGCACTCTGGGCATCTTCCTGCAGTATCAAACGTATTCCATACATGTCCGCAGGAACATTGCCAATATGCTTCGCCGTCTGGCTTCCATTTGCATTTTGGACATTGGATTTCCAATTCCTTATCCATGAAAAAAGTATTTTAATACTTAACGGAAAATGTGTATTTGAATTGTATTCAGTTTATCAAACCAAACTCTGGATAATTTTCTCTACGGACACCCCTTCGGCTTCGGCCTTGTAATTTTTCACGATGCGGTGGCGAAGGATTGCCGGTGCAACCGCTTTGACATCCTCGATGTCGGGAGCGTATTTGCCGTTGAACGCAGCATGGCATTTGGCACCTATCACAAGGAACTGTGAAGCCCGAGGACCAGCACCCCACGAGATGTAGCTGTTGATCATCTCCGTAGCAGCAGGAGTGCCAGGACGCGTTTTTGATGACAAGGTGACCGCATAGTTCAACACGTTATCTGCTATGGGCATCTTACGGATCAACTGTTGGAAAAACAGGATCTCTTCGCCACTGATGATTTTGCTCAACTCCGGATTCAAATTGGATGTGGTGTTTCTTACCACTTCAATTTCCTGTTCAAGTGTTGGGTAGTCCAAAATCACATTGAACATGAAACGGTCCAACTGTGCCTCTGGTAGGGGATAGGTACCTTCCTGCTCAATCGGGTTCTGTGTGGCCAATACGAAGAAAGGCGAATCCAACACATATCTTTTTCCCGAAGCGGTTACTGCGCGTTCCTGCATGGCTTCCAGCAGTGCAGCCTGCGTTTTGGGTGGTGTACGGTTGATCTCATCCGCCAAAATGATATTTGCGAACAAGGGACCTTTGATGAACTTGAAGTTCCTCGAATCATCCAGGATTTCCGTTCCGATGATGTCAGATGGCATCAGATCAGGGGTGAACTGAATACGGTTGTAGTTCAATCCCAGCACGCGTGCAATGGTATTTACCAAAAGTGTTTTTGCCAATCCGGGTACACCTACCAACAAACAGTGGCCTTGGGAGAAAATGGAAATCAAAACATCCCTCACCACTTCGTCCTGGCCGATGATCACCTTTCCGATTTCACTACGAAGCTGTCCGTATTTACGAACCAGGTCGTTCAATGCTTCCACATCGGAAGCGTAGTTTGCTGCCATATTATTGGTTTTTTACTTTGTTATCGGATTGAACCCATCGCTTCATGGTTGGGCAGGATAGGAACTCATCAGCCACGTAGATGTAGGTTGTTTTTTTTCGCTGCTCAACCCACTTTTCCAGCGCTTTGTTCTCCTTGTCGGTTTGCGTGGCCTCTTGAATGCGTTGGTAGTCATCCTGCAAATTTGCAGTGTGTGGCTTGGATCGGGTTTTCAGGAATAATATCCTGAAGGCCGTATTTCCTTCACTGGATAACGCCTGAATCGGCTTGGAAAGCTCTCCTGGGCTCATCTTCTCAATCTGGAAAAACACCTCTGGGTCAATCTCGTCCGCTTCGAAGCGTGCAATGCCGGTTCGGGGGTTCACCACATTGCCACCATTGTAGCGTGAGTCGGTGTCGGAAGAGTGTTTCTGTGCAACATCTCCAAACGTGGCCTGGTTGCTGCTAATCAGCCCGTGCAAGCTGTCGGCCTTTGCCTTGGTGGCATTGATCTCTTCAATTCCATAGGTCGGCTTCAGCAGTATATGTCGAACGTTGATCTGTTCACCCCGCCTCTCAATCATCTGGATGATATGGAAACCGAATTTCGTTTCCACTACCTCCGATACTTCTCCTGCACGTAAACGGAATGCGGCCGACTCAAACTCAGGAACGAAATCGCCCCGGCCTACAAATCCAAGTTCGCCTCCGTTCTTGGCTGATCCATCCTGGGAATATAAAATGGCAAGCGTTGAAAAATCCTCTCCATTGAGTACCCGCTGCCGGTATTTTTCCAGCCGTTCCTTGATTTCCTTTTTGATGGCTTCGCCAACCGGCACATTCAGTATGATTTGCGCGTATTCGATTTCTGCGTTGATGAATGGCAAACTGTCTTTTGGTATACTGTTGAAAAACTCTTTCACATCAGCAGGTGAAACCGTAATGCCACGGGTGATGTTGCCTTGCATGTTTTGCGAAAGCAGTTGGTCCTTGATCAATGGCCGGAACTCGTCCCGGATCTCCGGTATGCTCTTTTCATAGTATTCCTCCAGTCGTGTTTGCGAACCGAGCTGGCTGATCATATAGTTGATTCTCCGGTCGAGCTCATTCTCTATTTGCCCGTCGCTGACCTCCACACTGTCCAAAACCGCTTGGTTCAGCAGTAGCTTGTTCAACAGCAACTGGTCGGCTACGCGACATCTCAGGTTTTGATCCTCGCTGTTGCCCTGGTTCAGGATGAGCCGGTACTGGGATTCGATCTCAGACTTGAGCACGATCTTGTTACCGGCAACTGCCGCTATTTGATCGACAATCTGCTCCTGGTTTTGACCAAATGCAGCACTGCTGGCCAGCGCCAGCATCAGACTAATTGAATATCTCAAATTCATTTTTTTTCAGGGCCTCGTCGTAAATGGATTTTTCTGCATCTCTGATCAAATCCAGTTTTTTCTTGTTCACAATCATCACACGGATATCGTCCTGCACAAAGCTCAAAGGCGATTGACTTTCCCGCATTTTGTACTCCTGTATCTTGATGAAATAATAATCTGTGGAGTCTTCCGCCTCAAGCGTGGTGTTGTTGCGAAGGAAGGATTCCTTATCGAATATTTTGGATGGTATTTTCTTCAACATCTCGTCGAATGAATGCCAAGTGGTGTCGTCCTGCATGAAATCGGACGCGTATTGGTTGCAGTAATCGGTCAACAGTTTACGGTCCTTTGGAAGATCCGATTTATACCAGGTGCGGACTTGATTCACCTTGGGTGCGTTTTTCCTGACCTTCACATAAAGCGCTTTCACGATATTGTCCCTTAGTTGGAAGTTGGCTTTGTTTTCCTGGTAATATTTCTCGATCTCAGTCTTGGAAACGGTGGTGTCCAGGTTTTGGCGAATCAACTCCCTCTCATAAATGTATCTGATCAACGAGTTCCGGTACTCCTCCAGTTTACGATCGACATTTTTCTTTTCCTCATCCAAGTTGGATTCCGCTTTGTAAAGCACCAGCTCGTTCCGGATCCAATTGTTTATGTAGTTGTTTGCAAGCTGCAGACTGTCTTTGGTGGGCAAGCCGGGTTGAATGATTTCGGCTAGCTCATCCCTGTAAAGGTAGCGGTCATACACCCTGGCAACCGCGTCCCTCTCGCTCGCTCCTCCAAACTTATCCGGCAAATCACATGAGGAAAACGAAAGTGCCAGCAAAAATGCTAGCGCGATCGCTTGCGAAATCCTCATGGATGCTTTTGGATAGGTTCTTGTGGTCAATTACTTTCCTGAAAAGGAGTTCAAAACATTCTGATCAACAGAAAACGCGTACTTGGAGCGCAGCTGTTGTATCCATTGTTTCTCCAGATGCGACTGATATTCGGATGTGATCAACCCTTTTGCCTCTTCCAACGTTTTTGGGGTGGGTTCCATCACCTCTTCCACATTCACAAACACAACGGAGTTGTTCTTGATCATGTTTGCTGTCAGCCCCTTTTTCCACTCGATGCCGTCAATGATGTCATTTTCACCCTTGGGGAACTTACCGGTTTGTGTGCTAACGTTCAGTTGTGAGTCTTTATTGAGCTCGGCAGTGATTTCCACCATGGCTTTTCCTTTTTGGATGAGCTTCCGTGCCTTCTTTGCGACTTTTTCGTTGGCACAGGTGTATATGACCGCATTGCAGCGACGAGGATGCATGTGGTTGTTCTTTACAGTGTTGTAGAAGTCTTTCAATCCGCTGGTGTCCTTTACCGCTTTCGACCAAACCAGTTGGTCGGTCAGTTCAAACAGCAATATGCCATCCCGGTATTCCTGCATCAGGGCTTTGAACTCGGGGTATTTGGTGTCGAGCATCGACTCTTCATGATTCAAGCACGTTTCATCAACAAACTGGTCATACAGTTGCAATCCAATCTGCGTTGGATTGGAGTTCGACTTTTTAGATTGGTGGTTGCTGATGTAAATGGCGAAGTCCTGCTCAGTGTAATTCTTTCCTGCAAGAGTGAAAAGAATCCCTTTGGCGTTCTTCACTTTCTCGGGCGACCACTCCCCTTTGACAACGGAGGAGTCAAGCTTGGCGATGAATGCATCTTTGATTTTCGGGAAATCCACAAATCCATTTTCCTTCTTGATCCTGCTGATCATTGAATTCTTACTCACCTCAGCGCGGCTATCACGGGCGATTTGTGTTTTCAATTCGTTCTTCTTCTGTTCAAATGTTGGAACCGGTTTGCGCTCAATTCGCTTGATGATGTGCCATCCGTATGCGGTTTTCACGGGAGCTGAAAATTCTCCATCGGCTTTCAATTCAAAGGCGGCCTTTTCAAATTCAGGCACCATTCTTCCTGTGCCGAAGGGTGGTAGCAAGCCGGCGTTCTTGGCGGATCCTTTGTCATCGGAGAATTTCAAGACCAGATCTTCAAACTTTTCACCAGCTTTCAATTTCGAATAGATCTCATCGATTTTCATTTTCGCGGTGGTGTTGACGGAGTCAGTGGCATCCATGCCTGCCTTCACCATGATGTGTGCCACCCTTATTTCACCTTGTGCATCGCGGATGTCGGCGACTTTGATGATGTGGTAGCCGAACTTGGTGCGCACGGGCATGGATACTTGCCCGGGCTTGGTGTTGTATGCGGCCGTTTCAAACGGATACACCATCATCATACCGGTGAAATAACCCAGGTCGCCACCGTTTTCCTTGGCCGATGGGTCATTTGAAGAGTCACGGGCAACCGTTGAGAAGTCGGCACCCTTCATGATCATGTCTCGGATTTTCAGTGCGCGGTTATAGGCAATCAATGTGTCTTTTGGCAAAGGGTCAGCACCCAGATTGATCAATATGTGGCTCGCACGAACATCCTTCATCAGACGGTCATAGGCCTCTTTCAAAAGCGCCTCAGTTACTTCCTTGTCGGTCATGTAGGGTTGTGCCAACTGTTTGCGGTAACCTTTCAGCTCGTTTATAAATGTTACAGCTGTATCCAGCTTCAGGGCTTCCGCCTCCCGTACCTTGAGCTTGTAGTTGATGTACAGCTCCACGTATTCACGAAGGTCTTTCATGTCGTAGGCGCCCTCCTTCTGGTTATTCTTACGGTAAACCTTTTCGAACTCGGCCTTGGTGACCGGTGTTCCATCGATTACCATCAATACCGGAGATTGTTCAACGACCGGTTTCACCTCTTCGGCTTTTTGTTTTTTAGGGGCACTCTTTTGTGCCAGGGCAAGGTTGCCAATCAGGCAACAGGTAATCAGTAAGCTGGCAGTGATCGTTTTCATATTTTTTGAGTTTTATTGATTCGAAAGTGGTTTGGAAATTCCGGCGTGAAAATATTTTAGGCCAATGAAATTATCGTGAATAATTGGGAGCATCGCGGATAATGGTGACTCCGTGTGGATGGCTCTCACGAACCCCGTTCATGGTGATGCGGATGAAACGGGCGTCTTGAAGCGATTTGATGTCGCGTGCACCGCAATAGCCCATGCTTGCGCGCAATCCTCCAACCAACTGGTAGATCTCTTCAGTCAAGGCCCCTTTGTATGGAACACGACCAACAATCCCTTCAGGAACAAGTTTTTTGATATCCTCTTCCGCGTCTTGGAAATACCGGTCTTTGGAACCCTCTTTCATCGCTTCGATGGAACCCATTCCACGAATCACCTTGTATTTCCGGCCTTCATAGATGATGCTCTCTCCAGGCGACTCTTCAACACCTGCAAACAAAGAACCCGCCATGATGCAGCTGGCTCCTGCGGCAATGGCTTTTGGGATGTCGCCGGTGAACCGGATGCCACCATCCGCAATGATTGGAACATTCGTTCCCTTCAGTGCCTTGGCAACATTCATCACTGCGGTGAGCTGAGGGACGCCCACACCAGCAACCACACGCGTGGTGCAAATGGATCCCGGTCCGATGCCAACCTTCACAGCGTCTGCACCCGCTTTTACGAGTGCCTTGGCTGCATCAGCCGTGGCGATGTTACCCACTACGATATCCAGTTTACTGAATTGCTTACGCACTTTTTTCAGCGTTTCAATCACGCCTTTGGAGTGACCGTGTGCAGTGTCGATCACGATGGCATCCACACCTGCGCTCACCAGGGCACTTACTCGCTCAGTCACATCGGCAGTGACTCCAACAGCAGCAGCCACTCGCAAACGGCCCAGGGAGTCTTTGCATGAGTTAGGCCGCGATTTATATTTGATGATATCCTTGTAAGTGATCAGTCCGATCAATTTCCCCTGCTTGTCGATTACCGGTAACTTTTCGATTTTGTAGTCCTGCAGTATCAGTTCCGCCTTTTGCAAACTGGTGATGCCTGTAACGGTGATCAGGTTCTCCTTGGTCATCACATCCTTGACCTTACGGCTGATTTGTTTTTCGAAGCGGAGGTCACGGTTCGTAAGTATACCCACCAGGATGTTTTTAGAATTCACAATCGGTATACCTCCGATTTTCTGCTCTTTCATGATAGCCAAGGCCTCACCGATGGTTGCATTTTCATTCAATGTGACCGGGTCATGGATCATTCCGCTTTCAGAGCGTTTCACTTTACGAACCTCTGCCGCTTGTGCGGCGATGCTCATGTTCTTATGAAGTACCCCGATACCGCCTTCCTGCGCCATGGCAATGGCGAGTGTTGATTCGGTAACGGTATCCATGGCTGCCGAGACTATGGGTATGTTGATACGAATGTTCCTTGAAAAGCTAGTGCTGATGTCGGTGTCGCGAGGGAGTATTTCCGAATAGGCAGGTACGAGCAATACATCGTCGTA
>Ga0315906_10003882_pt1 | contig 19574 bp, 25 predicted proteins | sample LakEriMetagenome_4_FD_203526 | JGI IMG/M metagenome (GOLD analysis project Ga0315906, IMG submission 203526) | Freshwater fungal communities from buoy surface, Lake Erie, Ohio, United States - Buoy 2 MA122 | ecosystem: Environmental > Aquatic > Freshwater > Lake > Lake biofilm | place: USA... | reverse complement strand
GAGGTAATCCGGCATGGCCTTGAGCAAGGTCTTCTTGACCTCGCGTTTCTCCTCGACGGCCCCAATCTTGACCGCCGTGGCATAAAGCTTCTCGTCCCACTCCGAGAGCTTGGAGAGGTCGACGTTTAAACTCTTCACCGGCTTCTTGAGCGACACTTTGCGAATCCGCGTCTCGAACTTGTCCCGACCGGTATTCAGCAAGAAGTCACGCAGGTACTCACGCAGCCATTGCTGACGCTTTTCCGCCGTTTTCTTCTTGGCCTGGAGGGTCTTGATCTCTTCTGCAAGGGCAGCTTCGCGGGCACCTTCGTTCTCAATGTAGCGCACGACGGAATCTACTTTGGCCGCAATATCCATCTCGATACAATCGATGGTTTCGGACAGAAGGGCAGGGGCGGCTTGCGCCCCCTCTGCCTCTGCCGCTTCAATCAACTCTTCTACTTCCCGCAATTCTGCGGCTAATTCGTACAAGCTCATGCTGCCTCCTGTTCGCTAAAACGTGCGTTGTAATCGTCATCTTCGTCGTCTGCCGGAGTTCCCATCACGGCGGCCCGAGCCGGTTCTTTGAGCTCTGGCTGAGCTTGGGCTGCAATGATGTTGGCGATATCTTCGGGAGACAGGCGGTTGCGGAGTGCGGCACTTGTGTATTTGACCATCCAGTCATAACTGGCCTCGAAGAGATACCGACCTTTGCCTTGTATGCTCACGCCTTGAGAGCATTGGATTTTGTGCATCCAGGGGTTTGCTAGCGGCTCTGGCAGGATCTCTTGCGAAACATCTTCAGCGGCAGGAGTAGGGGCTTTACGCGCAGGTTGCTGACGCTGAGTGTCGGCCTTCTTTGCGGCAGGCTGCTCCTTAGGCGTAACGTCAATTACTTGACCGGCAAGAAGGTCGGCCATGTCGTCAAGGTCCTGAGTGAATATGTCGCTGGCAGCAGTGGCGGTCAGCATTGCATCAACGTGCGACCGCTTTTTGGCTATCTTTAAGACCGTATTGTAGTAGTCGGCTGGGTCGGGATGCTCTACTTTTCCCGGGACTTGCTTTTCAATGCTGGCATCACCGTCTTTGAATTTAGCTCCACACCCGCCTCGTTTTGCGAAGCATAGCCAGCCACCGCCGTACTCATCCTTGCCCTTGATGATTGTTTCTTTCAGGCAATGCGGACACTTTCGCTCGGAGTTGCGATACCGGTATTTGCTCTCCATCGTCGTGGCGCACCCAACCCCTTCGCCCCAGACCTCTCCGGTCTGAATATGTGTCAACGTGGTAACGACGCGGATCTCGCGGTGCCCATTTGGAAAGTCACGCTGGTCTATTTCGAAGCTTGGAGTGAGACGAAACGTGAATCCGAGCTTTTCTGAGCCGGATTTGAAAAGCACCTTTTTTTCGCCTTCTTTTTGGAAAGGCATATTCCCGTAATGTTCGCCGTCTTTCATGACGTCGCTCATTAACGACTGAATTAGGTGTATTTGGGCAATCACCTGGGCGGGGGTGAGGGCGCCCATTATCGCAGGTGAGCCCGCCGAGGATATCGGGCTAGGCAAATTGTCTTTCTGTGTCTCCATACGAAACTCCTATTTTTAGAGTTCCGCTGGGTTTTCCCCCGTGTTATCTATGCTTTGCGAGGCACCTCCTCAGCCTGCTATATATACCTGATAATAAGTATATATGAGGCCGTTCGGTGCTTCGCTGGCAAGTGGGAAATAGGCCAGCGGAAGTGAATCTCCTTATTAGATACCCGATATCATCGAAAGATTCAACCATTAATTTTTAATCGGTTGAATAAGCAGGAAGAATATCGGGCATCGAGGCCTATCTCCCCATCTTGCCCCTTCTGCGGAGGCAAATGGCGGACGAATCTAATCCAGATCCCATCTTACTAGCCCGTGAAAACATAAAGTGCGCCGAGGGTCGCAACTGCCGCCCGGCGCTAAAACTCTACCCCGACACGGAAGGCAAGCTGACCATAGGTTACGGTCGGAACATCGAGGACAACGGCATCTCCGCAGCAATCGCAGAGCAGATGCTTTCGGAAGACATCATCGTAGCCGTCGCCGATGCCAAGTATATTTTTGGCGATGCTTTCGATACCGCATCGCCCCGACGCCAAGCCGCTCTTATCGAGATGGCGTTCAATCTCGGCCGATTGCGGCTCCTTAATTTCACGCGAATGATTGGTGCGGTTCGTATCGGCGACTGGGCCGCGGCCGCTTATCACGCCAAGGATTCCAAGTGGTACCACCAGGTCACGCCTAAGCCCCCAGGCAGAGGCGACCGCATCTGTGAGATGCTGCAAAATGGGTGAAGGCGCTTTCGATGCCTATTTGGACCGGGGGAGCAAAGCTTCCTTTAAGGGCCCACAAATGGAGCCCCAAGAAAGCGTTTTTGATGCCATCGAAGCCGAAAGAAAACTTCTCTGGGCAGCGTTCCGGCGGGCCCTCGATGATTTCGTTACCAGACCAAGAGATACATGGGAGAATTGGGAGCACGAACTCCAGCAGGGCTACAACGCCGCAATAGAACTTGACCTGGGCGGCTATCGTCGGATGCGGGTAACCAACCAGCTCAACGAGCACGACGAACTCCTGCAGCACGCAAAGCAGGCGTGGGATTGGTTCACCTCTGACGAGGATGGCCCTTTTTCCTATCGGTGGGTCGCGAGCTACCTCGGCCTCCCGCAAGACATCACACCATACCTCGATAGGCTCGCCGCAAACGGGCATCACACACAGCTCGCTTCCGCTCAGCGACACCGAGTCGAATCTGGCCTCAGGGTCTCTAACCGTTCGAAGTAACCGCGCTCGCCAGTAGACTAATCACAGACCACATTACTTTTTGGCCCCTATAAAAAGCCGCATGAATGGCAAAAACCGGCAGACCGCGGATTGAGTTTACGCCCGAGCAGGAAGCGGTGGTGAAGGCCCTTGCCGAGAACGGCGTCAGGCAGGACCGCATAGCCGCCTCTATTGGCGTGTCTGAATCAACGCTCAAAAACCACTTCAAGGAGGTTCTAAGTGTCGGCAACGCCAAGGCCATGGCCGCATTCGAACAATCATTTTACCAGCGGGCGATGTTCGGCAAGTCGGACTCTGCTGCCATCTTTTACGCCAAGTCTCGGCTTGGATATCGAGAGGATGCCCCAGACCCCGGCAAGAAAAAGAAACGCCAAATTACATTCCGGGTCACCGGACCTGGTGAGCGCATAGAAACCTCCTCAGCGGACGATTCCAATGAAGAGGACTGAGGATGCAACCCTTCACCATGGGCAGGATGTCCTGCTCTTTGACCTGGAGCACGAAGACCACGGCATCGTGGCTGGCGTAGGGTATGGAAAGACCCATTTCGGCCCTCCCTGGCTTGAGTATCGGCGCCTCCGCTCTCCCAAGTGCGATGAGTGGCTAATCGTTGCCCCTGATTATCGGATGCTCAAGCAACGCACCCTTGTTGAATACGAAAAGTTCCTGAAGCTCTGCGGCATGGAGGAGGGCGAGGACTACAGCTACAACCGCTCCGATTTCGTGTTTCATTTCCACGACACTGACCAGCGAGTTATCGGGCTAAGCGGCGAGAAGCCCGAAAAGATTGCGTCATACAACACAGGGGGTATTTGGCGCGACGAGTCTTCCATCATGTCGGTGGAGGTAAAGAACAACTGCGAAATGCGGAACCGGAACCCGCGCGCGGAGTTCCCCCAGACTCTCGACACCACTACGCCCGAAGGGCTGAATTGGGTCTATGAAAGATTTAACCCAGAGCACCTGACCAGAGAAGGGGTAATCTCGAAAGGTAACAGCAAGCTGCTCCTGCACGGGCGGTCGCACGACAACCCCTACCTATCCAAGAGATTCCTCGCCAAGCTCGAGCGAGAGTTCGGCTGGGACCCTTTGTATTACGCAAACTATGTTCTGGGCGAGTTCGTCTCGCTTTCCCGCAACGCCTTCTATTTCAAGTTCGACGAGCGGGCGCATGTCGGGAATTATCCGTTCAATCCGGCTTGGCCATACATGTATCTCTCCTGGGATTGGAACGTGGCGAAGATGACCTGGGTCGTCATCCAGCGGGTCGGGGATGAATACTGGGTGGTGAAAGAAAACGGGTCTAACGGGCGAAACGTGCAAGACGCCTGCCAGCAATTCATCAACGCTTTTCCCCCCGCGCAGTTCAAACATTTCAACATCACGATCCTGGGTGACGCCCGGGGCTGGAATCGGTCGGACCAGACTTACACAACCGGCTATCAGGTGATGCAGTCGATCCTCAAACCCCACTACCCGCTGATTCATCTCCAGGCGCATCGGCAGAACCCATTCATTGAAGAGAGGTCTCGTTGCACCAACCACTTGTTCTCCCTTAACCGTTTGAAGATCGATAGGTCGTGCCGCAATGTCATCATGTCAGCAAAAACATGCGAAACCGACGGCAAGGCGGGGATTAAGAAGCCCGGCGGAGACTCGGATACCACCCACCCAATGGAGGCGGTGGACATGGGGCTCATAGTGCTCGAGCCGCCGGAAGTCAGGTTCGAATCAAAGGGCGTTTCTTTCTAGTGGAAAGCATAAAGCTAAAAGTTCATCCCAAGTATTCGGAGAACCTTGAGACGTTCAAGATGATAGCCGATTTCGTGGATGGGCGGCCCGAAATCGTTGCTAAATACCTGATTCGATATAACTCTGAGAGTCCCGCTACCGCGGAGGGCCGCAGAGCCTTCGCCAACAGGCGAGAGCGTCTCTATAACGAGAACGTTGTTCGTCCGTATCTCGAAGTCCATGTCTCGCACATGAGTCAGCCAATCGATCTTACCCTTCCGGACAGAGACACCTGGAAGGAAATCAAAGACGATGTCACGCAGTTTGGGCAGCCCTATCAGGAGATGGCGGAGGAGCTTTTGCTCGATTACTGCCGAGACGGGATAGTCGGGGTATTGGTCGACCAGGAAGAAAGCGTTCCGCCAACCAAGGCAGAGGCGCAGGCTAAGAAGACGCGTAGCTATCAGGTCAAGTATTGCGGCTCCGAGATTCTCAATTGGGAGTACTTCAAGAGCGGACCGAACAAGGGGAAACTCTCCCGACTTCTGCTTTCAAACGGCATTCGGGTCATAAGCGAAAAGGAAAAGAAAGTTCTCCGCGAATACGTTTCCGATGGCGTGGGTCCCGTGACCTGGAGAGATTATTTCGTTGAGACGAATGCTAAAATAGGTAAAGACGCCACCATTTCCGGGGAAGCCGGCCCAGCTGGAAAGCTTGGAGATAAGGTAACAGAAATCCCTTTTGCGCTAATGGGCGAGGGTCCAAGCAAGTCCTTCATTTTAGATTCGACATACGTGAACGAGGCGATGATGAATCGCCTCTCGGTTCGAGACAACGTGAACCACTACCAAGGCTTCAAGAAGTCAATTGTCGCCGGGGGCGATGCGAAAGAACTTGAAGTCATGTCGGAATCTACCATCACGCATATGGCCGATAGGGATGTTACGGTTCACAGCATTGACGCCGGAGATCCTATAGCTCTCACCGAGCAAATCGGAGAGATGCGAGTCTATTCTCGCCGTGTTGGCATGAAAGAACATAACCAAATGGCGGATGATTCCAAGAACATCCAGTCATCCGAGTCGAAAGAGAAAGACACTAAAGCGCGACGTAAGCTTTATGACGTGACGCTGAATCTCCTAACGAACTTCCAGAAGAAGATCTATCGCTTTCACGCAATGTTCGAGGGCGAGCCTAACGCAGAGATCGCAGTCAGCATCGCCCGGGAGTACGGGCTTGATGACAAGGTGCAGGAAGCATCCGAACGTCAGCAAGTGTTCAGTATGGCGGGTCAGCTTGGCGTTCCATCGGTTCAAAAGGAAACGCTCAAGACCGCCGTATCTCGAATGCGCTTCGTTGCCCGTGATGATGGGACCACCGAAGACGAGGTTCGACAAGAGCTCTACGACAACATCGATGTCGCTGAATCAGGATCTAGGCTCGCATCGCAGGTCAACATAAACGGACGCCCTAACCTCGGGGCGGAGTTGACTCAATGATGATGAAGCAGACGATCCCGCCGAAGGCGAAGCTTGTGTCTCACGCGAAGGATTCCGCCAAGGCTCAACAGGAGGCCGTCGAAGCATTTGAAAAGGAACTGCAACAGCTCTACGACCAATACTTCCTTCGTGTGGCTCGATTCATCTCAAAGAAGGACAAGAGCGCGACCGACGCCATCAACATGAACGACGCTACGAAGGTCATCAACGACCTGTCGAAGATTCTTTCCGATTCCGGCTACGAGGATGTCATTGCCGACTATCTCGACCGCTTTCCGGCTGTAACAAAGCAGGCTCTCGAATACTTTGAAGCATTCGGCGTCAAGCCATCTCTTGCCGGAATTGACGAGGAGGGGCTGCATGCGCTCATTAACTTTGGGCGTAACGAGCTTACCTCTCACATCGAAAGCGCGCTTGTCGGGCCGGTGCAATCTCATCTGCTCCAAGCTGCTGTCGGAAACGTCGACCGCTCGGAACTCGTAAACACCATCCTTGAAATGGACCCCAGCACACGCAATGCCAATGTGCTTGTGGATGACATATATGCGCAATACCAACGAGCCGTGACCGTTCAGAAGGCGCAGGTGCTGGACATGAAGATATACCAGTACCTAGGACCAGACGACGCGATTACCTCAGAACAGTGCGACGCGATGCTGCACATAAACAAGCACGGCGTCGAGGGCATGCTTTACGAAGACGAAATCACGGTCGGCCTGCACAAGAACCTGACACGAAATCCGCTTATCGGCGGTGGACATCCTCGCTGCAGGCATCAATGGAGCCCCGTAACTGAAGACTATGCGGTCTCGCTTGGGTTCGTTCCGAGGCAGCAACTACAGGAGGCAGCATGAATCGCTTTCTATTCAGACTAGGGTTCTCCACCGTCATGTTTACCTGCATTGCTATCAACTTCTTTCTTTGGTGGGCCTTCATAAAGTTCATGGTGTCACTGTGAAAATTGAGATCGACTTCCCAGAAATTAAGATCGAGGACCAATGGGTAGAGAAACTGGGGCTGCCTAAAGTAATCGGGCAGGAGCTCCAGACCTCTCGCACTCGCATCGAGGACAATCTCAACGACGGTAAAGACGCCAACGGTGTCGCTCTGAGGCCCTATTCCCCAGCATATGCATACGCCAAGGCACGAGGAATAGAGGTGCGTGGACAGAAGAAGCGGAAGAAGAGCAGGCCTGAAAAGACTTACGGCCCGGCATATGGAGGGTCGACGGTAAACCTCCTTGTGACCGGCGAGCTACATAGATCGATGAACGTAAACGTCCCGAAGTCGGTGGACGAGGAAGGGACAATCACATTTCAGGGAACACGCGAGGGCGGATTATCGAATGCTGGCCTTGCCGCGTCTCTCTACGCCCGCGGTTTTGTGGGGTGGTTTCAGTTGGGAAAAGCGGATCTCAAGCGACTTCAGGAATCCATCATGAAGGCCATCGATAAGAACATTAAGGCGATCGTTGACATAAAGTAAGGAGCAACCACATCATGAGCACAGAAGTAAAACCACCCGTCGAAGGTGAAGTAAAAACCGACGATGGTGCGCCGAAAGGCGACACAACAAAACCCGACCCGCAGCCCGATTGGGAAGCGAAGTTTAACGACCTCGCAGCCAAACATCGGCAAACCGCGGAGCGTCTGAAGACTCTTGAGAAAGAGGCCAAGGCGAAAGAAACCGACGAACTAGTTAAAGGCGGAAACGCCGACAAGATACGCGAGAACGCTCAGATCGAAATCGCTGCGGAGAAAGACCGCGCCGACAAAGCTGAAGCAAGACTGCGTGCCGTGACGGTTGAAAAAGATGTTCGCGCAATAATCGCGAATCTCGCCGCTGATGGAATGGCCGATGACGTCTACACGCTCACCAAAGATCTCTTTGACGTGAGTGAAGACGGCACAAACGCTGTCGTAAAAGAGAGCGCGCTAAGCCCAAAACAGTTCCTCGAAAAATGGTTCGAAAAGAAACCGCAATACGCTCGGAACCCGCAACAGGCGGGCGGCGGAACGCAGAAGGGCACAGCCCCAGCGCCCGCTACGACGATTGCAGACTTGGCAAAGCTACCTGACAGGGGTCGGGAGCTGTTGGCTAACAACCCGGACTTGGCTCGCGAGGTGCTCCGAAAAGGATAAGCATCCAGCCACCACCGGGAGCTTAGCCGTTAACGGTGGTGGTGGGGATGGCATACGAAACTGAATTAGGTAATTTAATTATCAAGGCGAACGCGGTCTCCGCATTGATCGGAGAGGCGTTTGTAAACGGCTCGCAAGGGCTTTCGCTCGTAACGACTGAGGTCTTTCCGGACGATACCAACGTCATCAAGTGTCCAATTAGCGGATACCTTGTTGCGGAGACTCTGGCGGAATCCACCGACTACTCATACTCAGCGAACTCCGAGCTGACCGACACATCGGTAACCTGCACCGCCAAGAAGGCCGTAATCGGAAGTAAGATCACCGTTGAAGCGGCTCGCTTCGGGGGCGGGATGGCAAAGCTCGAGAGGTTCTCCGCTGAGTTCGGCCGCGCTTTGGCTCGATTGTTCGACGCCGACCTGAAGGCGCTGTTTCCCTCGATTTCCACAACTGTCACAGCAAGTTCGACTCTCGTTATTAACAACCTGATTGACGCTCGATACAACATTGTGTCGGCGGAAAAAGGTGCGTTTTCCGGGAAGCTTGTTGGGATGTTCGACTTCAAGGGCATCATGGAACTTCAAAAGGAAATCGTGGCAACGACCGCGAGCGCCTTCGGAAACATGGAGCTTCTGGGAATTCTCGGAATGCCTCAGCCCGCCAGCGGTTTCGCTGGCTCTGTGATGGGTATCGACCTCTATCAAACTGATGGTCTTGCAACCTCCGGTGGTGACGACCAAGCGTGCGTTTGGGATCCAATGCAGTGCTTTCACGCAGGGGTCGATGGGCGAAACGGAGTGAACAACACACTGAAGGACCCGGCTGCAATCAACGGACTCTCAACTGAAATCCTTAATTGGACTTTCTTTAAGGTCATTGAGCGCAGAGACCTGTCTGGCTGCATGGTCAAGTCTGACACTTAACAACCAGGGGGAGAAATCCCCCGTATTTGAGGCAAGCAATGGACGCACCAGAAAAGCAACCGTATCCATGCGTGGTCATGGAATCTCCGAATCACAGGCACTCCAGATCGGGGGCAACCAAGGATGAAGTCTCAAAACACGACATTCGGGAACGCACCTACGTTTACTATCCGGTAACCGCGCTTGATGACCTCAGTCATGTCGAGTTCTGTCGGGCCTTCAAGGGCTTTGCTGTCGTTGAGCACCAGAATCTTGACAACATCGTCCGCGATTTTCCGAACAAGGCGAAAGAAGTGGCGGAGATGAAGCGGAGACTTGGCTCTTATGCCCGACCTCCTGAACTGATTCGTGCTGAGAAGGAAGCTCTGGAAGCTGAGAACAAGGCATTGCATGAGGAGATCGCGCGACTCAAGGCTCTCGGTGATGCTGCTCAAGCTGAACGAGATGCAGAGAAGGCGGCAAAGGCATCCGCTGCTGAGGCTGAGGCGGCGGAACTAGCCAAGTCAGAAAAGCAAAGCACTCGAACCGGAAAGCAGGCGCAGAAGGGCGAGGGGGCAGATGTCGGATCGTGAGGACGCAAGACGCGCGGCCCGAGAAGACTGCGCAAGGGAGCTGAAGAAGCATAGTGAGATGACCGGCAAGCCGATGTCTTACGAGACTGCGCATCGAACTATCTGCGAGAGGGCTGACGTGCAGGACAAGCGACGAGACTGGGGCGAACACAAAAAGGGTAAGTCATGAAACTGAAAATCTTTCTCATTTCGATTCTGGGGCTGCTTTGCATTGCCGCAACTAACCCGGATCTAGTTACCTATACCGCACTGCAAACATTCTCAGGTGGGATTTCTACCACTAGGATTGCATTTCCGGCCGCCAACTATGAAGTCGTAGCGGCTGCGGGAACGACTGTTGCTGACGCCACTGCCCTTTCCGCTACCGCGCAGATTCACCGAGTGACCGGCGCAGACGGAGCCGTAGGCGTCAAGTTTGCGACCTCAACTGCGGGACAGTTTGAAATCATTCTAAATGCGACGTCGGGAGTGCTGAAGATTTACGCAGCATCTGGCGGGACCGTGAACGGGGGATCGGCGAACGCTGCTTTCTCCGCGCTGACCGGCATTAAGCCGATTCTTTGCTATTCAACCGCTGCTGACACTTGGATTTGTGCATAATGATCACCCGGCACGTATATGGGCGTAGCATAAACTTTCAGTTCAACCCGCTTGCGGGTGATGAGAGTGTGCCGGCTCATAGCATCGTGACGGCCCGAATTTATGCGGATGAGCCCACGGCAGCGCAGAAGAATAACACAGTCACCACCGGCGCCATTGGCAGCGATGTTACTGAATGGACCGAGGGCCAGCGCGGCTCCTACTCAATCGTATTCCCAGCATTAACAGACGATGACCCCGAGTCCTCGGAAGACTATGAGCCGTATTTCGTAACGACACGATTCCGTTTTGAGCTTGATGGGCCAGTTCAATCGGTGACTGAACAGATTTTTGTCTATCGGCCGGATGCGCTTACCTCAAAGATTAGCGTAAGGCCGAATGACATCGTCGGGCGAGAGTCGAAGATAGGGGACATCCTCCCGCGCAAGACTTTCATTGACGAAAAGATCCGAGACGCCATCACCCGAGTTGACCGCATCTTGCGAAACCGGGGCTACAACCGAAAACGAACCTTTAACCGGGAGCTGCTTAACGAAGCTGTGGAACTTCTCGCGACGGCCTACTGTTGCCTGGACCTCAGCGGTCAGGGCAACGAGTTCTGGGCAAAGAAATTCGACATTTACAACGGACTTTTTGAAGAGGCGCTGACGGTGATTCCGGTTGGCGTAGATACGGACGGGGACGACAGGCCAACGCCGAATGAGAGAGCATTCAGCGGGGCGGTTGCGATTATTCGCTGATGGCAACGAGCAAGGAGCCGACGGTTCGAAACGTGATCGTAGGGGCTATTCGAGGGGTAGCAAGCTCTCTGGGATTCGATGAAACGAACGGGAACGTCAAGGACTACCTGCTCGAATGGGAAGAGGCCTCGCTCGTGGATAAGTACTTGATGGCCGATGTCGGAGGCAGAAGACAGGTCCGGGTCTGGGGAGTGGAAGTAGTTGCAAATGATGATTGGTATGCGGCGGGCAATATTACGAGACGGACATATACAATCAAGATTCAGGGATTTGAAAGCCTGGGTATCAACGGTGCTGGGGTTAACGCGATTATCGATGGAGCAAGAATCGTACGGGGAGCAATTCGCTCTCTCGGCTCTCGCCTCTCGAACACTGTCGACCTCGTCAATTCTACCGGAGAGATTCGGCTTGACCGCATCTCCGGTTTCAACGCCGACCAGGGCGAACTCATTAAAGGAACAATGACCTATGTCGCGGAAAGAGCAAACCCAGATTTCTAACGAAGTTGTTTACGAACTACTGAAAGACGAAGACGGCAAGGTCTACGGCATCGGTAATTCAATCGAGGTAACGCGGGCGCAAGCGGTTGAGATGATCAAGGCGGGACTTGCGAAGCATGAACGAGCACCCATTGGGGAACTTCCTGATGGTTGGGGCTCGGCGGGGGCGGAGGTGAGAGATGGCGGTAATTCAAACGAATGACGTTGTAGTCGGACTTAAGAAGGGTTCAACTTGGGGCACTGAAGCAGATATCACTTCCGGTGGTATCTACCTCTACTGTTCAAGCATCAAGCTCGGTGGCGGGTTCGCTGAGTCATTGCAACGGGATGTTGGATCACCAAAGCAGCGAACGCAGCTAAAGCGATTGCAGTTCGATGGTACAGTCACACTCACTTGCGCGCTTACATACGGGCAAGGTTGGCTGGCGCTTTATCAGTCGCTGATGGGAACCGAGTCGACTCCGGCGGAGCAAACAGCATCGCAGGCCGACTATTTGGTCAATCACGACCTTGCAAACTCCATTTACGGGATATTTTGGACTCTCGGATTCTCCATTGAGTCCGACCGCACAATCTCGATTCCGTCCGTTAAGTGGACATCGATGTCTCTGTCCATTGCGCCGAATCAGGCGGGCACAGTTACGTTCCAAGGTATCGCAGACCGATACACCGAAGGCAGCGCGAACACCGTTACTGAAATTCAGGCGCTCACTCAATACACATACAACGAGGCGACGCTGGGCGGTGCTAATCACTATTTCCGTCAAAATGCCGATAGCGGTGGTTCTCTCTCGTCTTCTGATGACAAGACAATCACCAACCTGAATTGGACAATAACCAGGGACCACGACAAGATATTCGGGCTTCGTGCAGCAAACTCACAGTTTACGATGGAGCCGCAACAGCTTGGGCCGATCAAGCAGGTGCTTACCGTCACCATGTCGGAACTCGATAATGCGTCGTGGGATATGTGGGGCCAGTGGCTCGCACAGACGACTCTTAAGGCCGAGTTCTTCCTTGACGGGAACATCATCGGCTCGACGCTCAACGAGTCGCTCAAGTTCCAATGGCCTTACTTATGGCCGACGGCGCAGGTTCCAGGCGGACACGATTTCTCGAACAACAACAGCCGATTCACGCCTACGCTTTCATGGGAAAGCCTCAAGCGTTCGGCTGCGCCTACCGGAATGTCGGGCGTAACCGCTCACCGGCTGGCCGAGATTCACAGAACAAGGTCGACAAAATGGTCGGCGTAACAGACGTGCGAAGGGGGATTTCTTGCATTGGTTGTCGTGGTGTGGTTGCTGCTGCGTCGTAAGAAAGACCCCTCGCACCTTTAACCAGAGGTGCGGAGAACAGAATGGAAAGTATAATGTCCCGGATGCGGGAACGTCAAAACCTGCCGACTACGGTATCGGTATCATGGCCACGGGCTAATCCAGAGTTTATATTCGAGATTGCGAGGTTCTCCCCGGATGAGGCGGATAAGGCGCGGTTCGATGCAGATGGCATTCGCAAGAAGCGAGGACTAGAAACCCCTAAAGACGGCGACCCTGAGGCGCTTAAGAATTGGTTCGTGGATGCCAAGAGTACTAGCTATTACACGCTTGCTCCCATCGTGTGGCGACACCTCAAGGGCTGGAAGCATACGCCACCCGAGGGGCATCAACCTGTTGAGTATTCGGCTGCGGAAGCAAAAAAGATGTTTGACGTACTCGAGTACTGGGAGAAGGTCGAGATTGGTATGGGCTATTCCGAGGCCCTAGAAGCGCTCACCAAAAAAAAAGAAAACGCTCCACCTATGGAGCCGGATTCGTCGAAGCACTCGGGAAGAGGCTCAGAGCCCAGCTAAAGGGCGAGATGACTTGCGGAGGGTGCAGAAGCTCCTTCCTTAAGAAGTGGAAGGCCGACCATAAGGCTCAGTTCCAGCCTCAGTGTCATTTGCGCCCGTGCGTAACCTCGGAGCTAATGACGCCCGAGCTCGACGTCTGGATCGAGTTCTATTTCCTGCTGCGCTGTCAGACCCTCGCACCCGTCCGAGGCATGATGCTGCGACGGGCAAAGATTACCGAACCCGACCTTGAAATCATCCTCATGCTCGATGCCGTCTGGAATAAGTGGGAGCGGGAAGAGGCTGCTAAGTGACGCGGGTCAATTACCGGCGCATTATAGGGCATTATGTTGACCTGTCTCCGTGGATTGGTAATTATGAATCAGTAACCGAGTAACCACGGAGGAAATATGAAGCGCTTGATTCTACTTTGTCTGCTTTGCCTTGGATGCGGCGGCGGTGGAGGCGGTGGAGGGGACAATGACACCTTTGCAGGGGTTTGGCGGGGAACTCTAAGGATTGCAAAAAATAACTGCAACTTTCCGGTCGATCAGCAGTTCCAAAGCACCTTGACCGTGAATCAGTCTGGAACCGACGCTGCCATTAGAACGCCTTCTGGCAATGATTTTAACGGGACATCTCCAAACCGAGAGGAGCTTACGGCCAATAAGGTTGAGATCGTTTCGTGCGGGGGAAATGTTACCGCACAAGATTTTTATACCATTACGATGAACCGTGGCGCGGGCGACCTGTATGATTCCGAAGTCGCCACAGTGACAATTTCAGACGTGTCCCAATGCGACGGTAGCTTGCTGCGATGCGAGCTGGTCTATACCGGGACGTTCAGCAGGGATGATTCATGAGAACCTACTGCGCGATTATTCAAACGCTCATTCTCGGATGCTTAGCCTACCTCGTAATTTTCTTTCTGCACGACGGTGTTCGAAAGGGCGTCGAGAGTGGCCTTGCCTTTCATGAAGCCAAGAAGGAGCTTGCCCAGATGGAAGCCGTTCTCGGCAAAAAGATGGGAACGCCTAATCCCTAACCGTCTGAAGATCCTCACCCCTGGCCCTATTCTATGGGCTGGGGGTGGTGGATGTCGGACGAAATCAGAGATGTGCTAATCCGTCTTCGGACGGACGCGACCGGGGTTAAGCAGGGCAACCAAGAAGCGAACTCGTCCTTTGAGGCTCTCAAGGCGGCAGGACTCGTGGCGGCTGCGGCAATTGCTGCCTCTGGAGCCGCCGCCACTGCATTGATTTCCACCATCAACCGCGGGCAAGGGGTTTCCGAGCTTGCATCCTCTTTTGATTCCCTCAATTCCAAAGCGGGTGCTTCGACCACCGCGCTATCCACGCTACGGGAAGCAACGCAAGGGCTTCTTGCCGATACCGACCTCATGCGGGCGTCAAATCAGGCGCTACTAGCGGGACTGTCTCCAGACCAATTTCTTCAAGTTGCTTCTGCCGCCGATGCCATGGGCGATGCCGTCGGCATTGACACGAAACAATCAATGGACCTGCTCACGAATGCGGTCGCCACTGGAAACGATCGGCTTCTGAAGCAGTTCGGAATCATGGTCGATAACAAAAAGGCTGAGGAGGAATTTGCAAAATCAATTGGGTTGACCGCCGATAAGCTGAACGAGGCGGGCAAGCGTGAAGCTGCAAGAATCGCAATCCTCGCTGAGCTAGAGAAACAGACGCTCGCTGCCGGAAGCGCTAGTGAGACTGCAGGCGACATAATCCAGCAAATGGGCGTAGCGATAACGAACGCACAGGACGGAATCGCCCGGTTTGTAAACGAAAGCACGGTCCTTGTTGGTGCGCTTAAGGAAATTCAGGAGTGGGCTGGTTTTGCCGCGAATGGGCTAAGACTTCTCTTTTCTAACTCGCTAGACGCGGAGGCGCAAAGACTCAGCCTTGCAATCCGCAACGTCCAAGAAGAGATAAATTCTGGGGGGCTTACCGGAATCGTTAGCGCACTTGGTCGGCAAATTGCGGGCGAAGACGAATATGAAATACTTGCTGACCTAAAGCGACAACTCGAGGCCGTTAACGCTGAGCGAGCCAAGGGCGTAGAGCAGCAGGAAAAGGGCACTGTCGCCATTGACAAACAGGCGCAGTCTGCTGAAGAGCTACGAAAGAAGTATTCGGCAATCGCGAAAGAGGTGAAGGTCTATTCTGAGTCTCTAGGCGATCTGGTCGATCCGATAAGCTTCGTAAAACTCAACGCCACCGGCTTCAGCGACGTCTTCGGAACGCTCGGGACATTCTACGGGAAAGAAGTCTCAGATGCCGCGCAGGATCTCTTTAAGATAACAAGCGACGGTGCAAAAGAGCTGGAGGAGAGGAACAAAGAGGCCTTCAAAAACTCGGTTGGTTTCTTCGAGGACATTTTAACCTCGACTATCACTGGCAGCTCTCAGAGCCTGGAGCAAATTCTTGAAGACGCGCTGAAGCGGGTAGCTATTGGTTTTGGTGCTCAACTTCTCGCCCAGGTGGCGGCTTCCATGGGTGGAAGCGGTCTGCTTTCTCAGATTGGAAGCGCGTCAGGGTTAGGTCAATACCTAGCCAGCTCAATCTTCGGCGGTGCCGGAGGTTCCGGTATTGGACCGATTGCCAACGGCTCCGAATACGCCGCTTCTCTTTCCTCTTCGGCAATGTCTATGTCATCGATCGCGGGATCGCTCACTGCAATCATTCCCGCGGCTGGAGTCGTGGCGGGCGGTGCCCTGGCATATACGGCCTACAATCGCTTTCAGAATTCAGACCGTAAACCCGGCGACGCAGCGCAAGCAGGAGGGGCAACGTATCTAGCGGGTGACGTAACTGGAATTTCTCAAACCTACTTTGCCATCTCTAGTCTCACCAGTGGAGACAAGAAGAAGCGGCAAGAGAGCGAGGCTCGACAGAACTTTTTAGAAACCCTCAACATTCCACTAAACGAAAACGACTACAACATTAATGCGCCAACGGGATCGGTGGCGGCAGGCGCGGTTGGCTTTGGCAACGCATTGTCACACGCGACCACCGGCGGAAGCGGAAAGCTCGGGGCAGACGTCGCGGCAATCTTCGCGAACCAAGCAAAGGATGCAAAGAGCTTTAACGAGGCCCTCATAACCATGCAGGGCCTCATGGGGAAACTCGGGCTTACTGCTGAGGATGTGAAAAACAGCCTTACGGAAGCTTTCCTTGACGGCCAGCTTTCGCTTGAAGAGTTCGGCGCAGACATACAGAACACCAACTTGCTCGCCCAAAAAGACTTAGTTGGAGAGAACTCCATTAGCGACGCCTTCACAATCTTGGCAGAAAACATAGACAAGGACCCGCGAAAAGCGCTCAAGGGCCTAGGCTTTGTCTTTAAGGAACTCGCAGACGAGGGAATCAAAACAACCGCCCAGATTCACGATTACATCGCGCTGAACTACCCCAAACTTACCCCAGTATTTGATAGTTTTGCAGCACAGGGGATCGATTCTTTCGAGGATATCGAGGGAGCAAGTGGCGATACCGTCTTTGCGATATTCAATCAGTTGAAGCCGCTCTCGGGCGTGTTTCAAGAAGTGTTCGGCGGAGTGAAGGATGTCGGAGACGGCTCCGAGGCATCGGCAAATAAAACAGAACGTTCTGCGGATCGAATGGTGAAGGCATGGAACAAGGTGGAGCAAGCAGCAAATGATGCGGCAGAAGCGAGCGCGGCTGTCGGTTAGCGACCCAGCCGTTAAGGTAGAGCGCGCAGCTGCGCGGATGGTGAAGGCGTGGAACGCGGTAACAGAGGCCGCAAAGCAAGCGCGTGCTGCAACGGGTGGACACAGCGCGTCGGACGACGACAACAAACCTCTTCGAAGACTTCGCTAATGGCAATCGAACTAATCACAAACACCGTGTGGAAGGATTCGGCGCTCGTCTTGCCTACCGACAGCTCTAACGCAGCAACCTCCGACACTGCTAACATTGAGAACATCACAAGAGGGCCGCGCCACCTTGAATGGGCTCAGACGGGCACTGCGGTTCGTCGGCTCGTCTACGAGAACAAGCGGGGGAACCTCGGCGCGAATCGTTGCGTCATAACGAGGGCGGACCGCTACAGCTCCGGCTACACCATTAGGAAGTATTCGACCTACTCCGGCTCAGCTACGACCATTGAAGACGCGGCAAGCGCACCGACCTGCATAGGCCAGAACTCTCAGGACTATGTCGCAAGCTTTACGGCTGCCGCTTCTCAGCAAGCGTTCTCAGTTGAGTTTAAGGGCAGCGGTGCGAAGATAGTAAATAAAATCTACTTCGGAACGGCGCTTGCATTTGCCGAGCCTCAGTCGCCGACCATCTCGCCCTATTGGGATAGGTATTCGAATGGCAGCAAGACTTACCTTTGCTCTGAGGTGATGAACATCCAATTCAAAGATGAGCCCGCAACGACCGCAACAAGTCTCGAGGCTCAGTTCCTCCTCAAAGAAGAGCCGTGCTTTCTCTACGATAGCGCCGGAACCATTCTAGCCGACAAGCTCTGGCACTGCATTGTTTCGAACCTCCAGGTAACTCCGATGTTCAACGACAAGTATCAGGTGGACTTACAGGTCTATCGTCTGCGGGAGTATCCAAGTGTCGCTTAAGTTTCTCCCTAATCACGTCGGCGACCTTGCTTCATCCTTGGCGATGATAACCGGCTCAACCGCGTCGGGGGATATCTACGACCTCATTTCAGGACCTCGAAACACATACTGGAGAGGGACGGCGAGTTCCTCCGCTGTTTCTCCGGGCTATTCGCTCGCCGCCAACTACGTCGCGAACTATCTCGTGATTGCGCGGGCGGATAAGATGGTGACGCTCGCGGGCTCTCAGGTCCGAGCCATGCAGAAGAGTTCTGGCGGTTCGTGGTCTGCAATCTCGGGCACGACCATCTCGACCTTAGCGGCTGCAAACCTAACGGGCTACAGGTCTCAGGACTTGGTGATCGATGTATCGGGCGCGACGAATTATCGCGGCTACGGCATCGAAATGGACTCGGCCGGAACTGAGGCCATGACGTTCACGAAGATGTATGCAAGCGCGGGCTTTTCCTTCGCCATGCCGCCGGTCTTCGCTCAGCCTTGGGTCGATATCCCTGAATCAGACAGATGGTTTAGACCTCAGCAAACGTCCTACGAATACGAAACCGAGAAGCAATTCAAGCTGGGATTCCCCGCCACACGAGCGGAGATGACGAGCTTCAAGGCGTTGCCGATGCTTCTGAAGTGGCCGCTATTTCTCTACGACACAGCGGGCGACGTCTTCCCTTGGAAGCTTGAACACGTTGTCATCGAAGGCTGGATCGAAACCGTCATCGAGGACGACCGGCACTTTGTAGAGATAACTCTGAGGAGGCTCAAGCACTACCCATGAGCACTCTATTTGTTGATACCGATGTCGAGTTCGTTACCATCGTTCTGAACAAAAAGGACGGAAGCGGGACCACGACCTACAACTTCGGCACTGAGTTTTATCCGGCCTCCGGCGTCTATTCCGGGAGCGGGATTGTCTATCCGCTTCTTGCCGGTGCGCCAACCTGCATACGCTCTTGCGGGATCAATTCGGCTGTGAGGCACAACGTCACGCTGAGAATCTTTGCTCACGCTCCGCTCTCGAACGTCAATACGACCTTCTGCGATCTGCTCACTACTCACGATTACCAAAACGGAACGGCGACGGTCTACTACTACCCCAAGCCCGATGACACCACGACCACCAACGGCGCGGCAAATGTTCGGCAGACCCTTGAGATCGTGGATATCGTTTTCGGCAACGAGGAGAATATCCTTGAGATTCAGGCGCGTGATACGTGGTTCAAGGACAAGGAATTCGGCCACAGATTCGTCGCTGCCGATTTCTCCACAAACGTCGATAACTACATAAGACAGTGGATAGGGGAATCAGCACCCTCAAGTTTCGGCGAGTCCGAGGATGGGACCACGGGCGTTATCGTCTCATCGTGTCCGTTATACAAATCTGAAATTGTCTCTGACGGCGGGAGTAACAACTATCAGCGAATCTACGTCATCGCCGGGGTCTTTGACGACGATATCGGATTAACCCGCGGCCAGATATACGTTCGGAATCAGTTTCTGGATCTCGACTCGCGCTCGTGGCTCCCCCTTGCTCACCTAAACAACACGTATAATTTCCGGGCGCCGCTTGTTGGGCCCTCTTCGTGGGCTGCCGGGACTGACCAGAATATGTATCAATGGCGACTCTCTACCAGAT
>Ga0315906_10003879_pt1 | contig 19578 bp, 19 predicted proteins | sample LakEriMetagenome_4_FD_203526 | JGI IMG/M metagenome (GOLD analysis project Ga0315906, IMG submission 203526) | Freshwater fungal communities from buoy surface, Lake Erie, Ohio, United States - Buoy 2 MA122 | ecosystem: Environmental > Aquatic > Freshwater > Lake > Lake biofilm | place: USA... | reverse complement strand
CGCGACCGGGTACGCAGCGCTACATGAATGGGACAAGCTGCTGGGTGGCAAGATCTTTGAAACCCTGCATGAAGTTTCTGCAAACGGATTCCTGGTCTTGATCGCGCTCCATCTGGTCGGGCTACTGCTGTTTAGCCTTGTACGCCGACGTAACCTTACAGCGCCGATGCTAACGGGACGCACGCCCGGTAGCGGTCCCTCAATCGTCCAACGCAACCGCGTGTGGCTTGGCTGGCTACTGGCCGCGGGCGTACTCGCCTTTGGCGCGTGGGAGTGGGCGAACGCCGAAACGGTGCCCGGCCGTGAGGCGGGGCTCGGCTCGTCGCGGCATACGAGTATGATCGTGAAACCCTCCTCTCCTCTCACAGCAGCCCCATGACAAGACCGCCCGCCCGGTCGCCACGTCCTACGACTCGCCCCACCGCGCCGCGCTCGTCAGCCCCGCGGTCTGCCGACACACGCCCGTCTGGGGAACGGTCATCAGGGCCGCGCCCGTCGGGCCAGCGACCCGCGGGAGCGCCTGCGTCGAAGACCAGCCGTCCAGCGCCCAACTGGCCGCCGACGCGCAACGTCGCCCCGCAGGCGAGCACCGATCTCCCGCGCCTGTCCAAACGAATGAGCGAACTAGGCCTGTGCTCCCGCCGTGAAGCCGATGAGTGGATCGAAAACCGCTGGGTGAAGGTCGACGGCCAGGTGGTGAGCACGCTGGGCGCTCGCGTGCCCCCCTCAGCCCGAATCGAGATCGACCCGGCCGCTGCACGCCACCAGAGCGAGCAGGTCACGATCCTGCTCAACAAACCCATCGGCTATGTCTCGGGACAGGCTGAAGATGGCTACCAGCCGGCGATCGTTCTCCTCCGCCCGGAGAACCGCTGGGATGGCGACACCTCGCAAATCACCTTCAAGCCCGGCCACCTTCGAGGGCTCGCGCCCGCAGGCCGGCTGGATATCGATTCAACAGGCCTGCTCGTCTTCACTCAGGACGGCCGAGTGGCCAAACGCCTCATCGGCCAGGATTCCGAGGTTGAAAAAGAATATTTGGTGCGGGTGGAAGGGGCGTTGTCGGAAGAAGACATGAAGCGCCTGCAGCATGGGTTAGAACTGGATGGCGTGCGCCTCAAGCCCGCGCGCGTGTCCTGGCAAAACGAGCATCAGCTTCGCTTCGTGCTGCGCGAGGGCCGCAAGCGCCAGATTCGCCGCATGTGCGAATTGGTGGGCCTTACCGTCACCGGCCTCAAACGCGTTCGCAGCGGCGGCGTGCCGCTCGGCCCCATGCCACTCGGTCAGTGGCGTTATCTTCGCCGGGACGAACGGTTTTGATCGCGCCGACATCGCCGACACCGGAAGCCCTCCCATCGGTCGCCTGGGAAGAAGCGGGCGAGAGTCGCACGGCCCGCTGGCAATCGGAGCGCGGCACACCCCCGCCAAAAAACGTCATCGCTACCGATGACCGCATCACCGCGAACGACGCCTACGGACTCGCGTGTCAGGGCGTTGGCATGCTTTGGCGAAGCGACTTCCAAAACGCGCGGCAATTGCTCACCGCGCTCGCGAGCCGCGTCGACCGCAAGGCCGCGCAAAGTCATGCACGGGGCTCATCAGAAGCCATCACCGCAGACACGTTCAACCGGGTGCGGCAGGCACGCTCGCAGCGCGCACGCACGCTGGGCATGCTGCTGATCGAACTCGACGCCGAGTATGGAATCGCGCTCCGCCGCGCCCCCGACGTGCAGGCTGCCTGCCGTCACGCCTACGGACCCGCGACCGGCCCGATGGTGGTCTCGTTGCGCGAACTGCTGGGTGTGATTGGTGCCCATCAGTGGTACCTGCGGGGCATCGAGGTGCCGGCTGCAGGCGGACACATTCATCCGCACTACGGCGTCTTCACCCCCACCCGCGCCGACTATGTCGATCTGGTTGCGAAGGCGCCCTGGCCTGCCGGTGCCGGCCGCGTCGGTCTTGCCTTTGACGTGGGAACCGGCACCGGCGTGCTGGCCGCCGTCCTGGCTCGGCGTGGCGCGCTCCAAGTCGTGGCCACCGACACCGACCCGCGGGCGATCGCGTGCGCGACAGAAAACATTAACCGCCTTGGGCTGTCGTCGCGCGTGCAAGTGGCGCAGGCCGCGTTTTTCCCCGAGGGTCGTGCCGACCTCGTGATCTGCAATCCGCCGTGGGTGCCAGCACGCCCCGGTTCGCCTCTCGAGCGTGGCATTTACGACGAGAACGGCGGCATGCTGCAGGGCTTCCTGAGCGGCCTCGCTGCGCACCTCAACCCTGAGGGCGAGGGCTGGCTTATTTTGTCCGACCTGGCCGAACGCTTGGGCCTTCGAACCCGCGAGGCGCTTCTCGCGCAGATCAACGCCGCGGGACTGACGGTGACTGCCCGTCATGATGTCCGCCCGCAGCACCCTCGATCCTTTGACGCGGGCGATCCACTACATGCCGCGCGCAGAGCCGAGGTCACCTCGTTGTGGCGGTTGAAGGTCGCTCTTTCCGCCACCGACAAAATCGATTAGCCTCTCAGGTGTGCTTTGCCGCCGCCCGTCTGCAGTGGTCTGTGCGCGGCTGCCAGACGCCTAAATCCGTCGTCCTCTGCGCGGCTTTCATGAGCACAGACCATCGTGGCGCGGGCTTCGCGTTATGTTCGACGCCCGCCTGAAGCAAACAGAAATAGCCCATAAAGGACTCACTGATGGCCCTCTCTGCACCCGTGACCGACACCATCGAATCGAGCGGTTTTCCGCTCTGCTTCAAGGTCTCCCAAGGTGAAACCAGCCCTGCAGTGCTGGGACTCGCCGATTCACGCGACCGGTTCACCGTTCAGGCACGCGCAATGGGAGGGCACCAGAAAGAGGCAGTGGTCACCGAGGGCGCTGCCGGCTCGGCCTGGCGTATGGTGAGCGATGAAGGGGCGGGGCTGAAGGGGACGGATCTTGCGCCCTTTCCACTTGGCTTCATGGCGGCTGGCCTGCAGGCTGATCTGCTCAGCCGACTCTCGCTGCTGGCAGCAGCCGAGCACATTCGCCTCGAAAATCTCCAAAGTGATCTCATCAACCATTACGCATTCGAAGGCTCGTTTTTCAAGGGAACCGGCCGGGGACATGCCCTTCCACCGCGCATCGTCATCCGCGCAACCACCGATGCGTCCGCAGCGCGCGTACGCGCGCTGACCGCCAGCGCGATGGCCGCATCGCCCATCCTGGCTGCCTGGCGCGAGCCTCTTGTGAACACGTTTGCGCTCTATGCGAACGGGCAACGCAGAGCGCTGCCTCATCTGGCCGCGAGCCCTGCGCCCGATGCGATCGATCCCTTGAAAGCATGGCGGGACATACCGCGCCCCCTGGCCGCCCCCCCCCCGGCCCAGCCCCTCATCGAAAAGCTGGGGCCAGCCGAATCAACCGCTGGCGTAACGCCTCCCAGCTGGCAATCCGGGCGGGTGGAGATCCCCATTCATGGCACGTGTGCGCTTGAAGGCGAGGTCGCACGCTCAGCTTCATGGGCCAATCTGCCGGGAGGGTCGCGCTTCTCCCTTCAAAGCCCCGCTAGTCATCATCACGATCACGCCCCGAGCGGTCTTGCCTACGCGTTTGCGGGAGTCGCGTTCTGTCTGATGACCCAGTTACTCCGATACGTCGAGCATCACCACATGAAGATCCGCGCTCTGCGAATTGTGCAGCACGCAGAATGCGAGGTCACCGCAGGCGTTGCCCGCGCCCACGCGCTCGATACCCATATCTTTGTTCACGGCGAGGAGTCCGAAGCGGTCATGGAGCGGCTGGTCCAGATGGCCGCTGACACCTGCTATTTGCATGCGGCCTTCCATGCAGCGCTCGAACCCGTTGTGGAGTTTGAACTCAAAGCGCAAGCATGAACACGCGCTCAGCGGGCGGGCCGGCCGCCCCCTATAGCGAACGTGGAAACCCGCATGCGCGATCAGACCGGCAACAGAACCCGATCGACCAGGTGAATCACTCCATTGCTCGCCAGGGTATCGGTTGCTGTAATCGCAATAGCGCGCTGCCTTGCGTCAGTGATCTGGAATCCGGCGTTGATCAGAAACGTTTGCCCTTGCGCGCTCGTCACGCCCTGGTTCGGCACGATGTCAGCCTGCAAGACCCGCGCGCCCACGACGTGATAGGTCAAAACTTTGGTGAGTAACGCGGTATCTGCAAGCAAAGCGTTGAGTGTGATGCCCAGCTCGACCAACAGCGCATCAAAAGCCGAATTGACCGGTGCGAATACGGTGAACGGTCCTGCTGCCGATAGGGTGGGAACCAGCCCGGCCGCTTGAATAGCAGTCACGAGCGTACTGGTCTGAGCAGTTGCCTGCGCGGTCGCAACAATCGTGCGGTTGGCCGGGAGCAGCACCTGATCGATGCGGTGGAGTACACCGTTGGAGAGTGGTACATCAAGTTGAGTCGACCGCGCCAGGCGATTGCGCCCATCAGTGATCGTGACCGGGTTGCCGGTCACAAGTTTAAAGAAGCCTCCACCCACCGGCTCGATGGCTTTTCCAGAGACCCAGCTGGACTGTGTTTGCGCCTGACCAATCAAATGATAGGCGAGCACTGACTGAAGGAGCGCAGTATCGGAAAGGAGCGCCTGCGCGCTGATACCGAGTTCACTCAGCAGCGCCTGGAAAGCGGTATCGGTCGGCGCGAACAAGGTTCTGGGGCTGCTTGCCACAGCTTCTGTAAGTCCGGCCGCCTGAATGGCCTGAGTAAGGATGGTGAGGTCGGGCTGGGCCCTGACATAGTCCCACATTCCCTGGCTGTCTTCAGCGCATCCTGAGAGCGCCAATACGCCTGGAGCCGCCATCATCGCCAGAAAAAACTCGCGTCGCTTGGATAAATTGATCATCTGGGCCTCGAAGTTCACCAGTTCCGAATGACTTCGGATCCTATGGCTTTACGTTCGCCGATCCATTGATTCAAGTCGAGCAAGCAAGGTAGCCAGGCTTCGATTGATCGACGACTTGACGCACATCATGATGCTTCAGACCGTCTGGCCACCCACGGCCCCCTGCGTGACCATCAGCCCCCCTTCCTCGCAGAGGTTGGTGGAATCACATCCGCTAAAAATCTGGTTCAATCCAGGGGTTCCTGCGCGCAAACCCTGCCCGCACAGGCGCCCTTAACCACTTTCACACCAGGACGAGCCCAACATGCCGCAGTCGCTCAACGTTGTCCTGTGCTCACGCGATTCGTCGCAACTGGCGCAGCTTCAACTCACAACCGCCGTCATCGCCGGCTGGACTGGTCGTGACCAGGCCGCTGTTGAAAAACATATCCGCGAACTTGAAGAACTGGGCGTCAAGCGACCCGTATCGACACCGATCTTCTACCGGGTGGCGAGTGCTCGCGTCACCACTGCCGAACGCATCGAAGCCATTGGCGAAGACTCAAGCGGCGAAGTGGAATTCGTACTCGCCCGAATCCGCGGCGGTCTCTACGTGGGCGTTGGCTCCGATCACACCGATCGCGTCATCGAGACCGTAGGCGTCACCGTTTCCAAGCAGATGTGCGACAAGCCCATCGCCACCACCTTCTGGCCTTGGGAGGAGGTGTCCGGGCACTGGTCGCAGCTGATGCTTCGCTCGTGGATTGTCGAGAACGGCGAACGCCGTCTTTATCAGGAAGGATCCGTGACGAGCATGCTCGATCCTCTGGACCTGATCTCCCGGTGGCATGACGGCAACGGCGAGTTAGCCGACCACTGCCTGATGTTCTGCGGCACCCTGCCAGCGATGGGTGGCATCCGGAAGTCGCCCGTATTCGAGTTCGAACTCCATGACCCCAAGCTTGAACGCTCGATCCGGCATCAATACGCGATCGACACGCTCCCGGTTTACGGCTGAGGGGGCGAACGTCAGCGGCGATCAGGGATAGAAATCGATATGAGCAAACTCCTCTCCGAGCAGGCTGAATCTGAGGCAAGCGCAGAAACGCGGGCCATCTATACGGAGCTTCGTCGGCTTTGCGGCGTTCCGATGGTGCCGCTCATCTATCGACATCTTGCAACCATCCCGGGTGCACTTGAGTGGGCATGGTCGCTGCTAGGACCCGCTCTACGCACCGGCAGGCTTCAGGACGCGGCGTGGGCAATGAGCCGGGCCATGCAACTCGAGCCGGTGGTCAAGCTTCCTGCGGAGGCCTTGCGAATACTGGGTGTCAGCGCAGCAGACCTCGATGAACTTCACAAGCTGCTTTCAGCCTACAACCGCAGCAATCCGATTAATCTGCTCGGCTTGCGATGTCTGGCCTTGTTCGCCCAGCGAGCCCCTCACGCGAAGGCTGAGCGCCCGCCGCTGGCCAACCCTAATCCCGCATGGCAGCCGCCCGAGCCGGTTCGTGACCTCCTGCCCATGGTAGATCCTGACCAGATTCAGGGCGACGCCCGGGCACTGATGCACCTCCTCAACGATAGGGGCAACTCGTCCAGTCGCTCGCCGATCTGGCCCAGTCTGTACCGGCACTTCGCCGCCCGCCCGTCCCTGTTAGCTCTGTCGGCAATAGTGGTCCCGCCTGCTTTCGAGGCGATCGATGCTGCGGCCCATGCCGTCAGGGAAGATGCGGGCCAGCGGGCCGCATCACTCGTCGGTTTGATCGACATCACTTGCGACGTGCCGAGCCCATCGGGCGATCGCAGGATCGCAATCATCAGAGCGATCGATCTGTTCACCGAACGGCTGCCCGAGCTGATCGCGATCGGTGCGCTGCTTGAGCGCAGTTACCCACCAAGCCAGCACACCGACAACTCAGCCTCCAGGTGAAGCCATCACGTACTGCGTGACAAGACCTCTTTTAATTCAGATCAAGTCGGCGCGTGCACCCCAGGCCCACACTCCATCGCAGCCTTTCAAGGAGCGATGTCATGTTTCCGAACAATATCGGCAGCCTGGATCGAGGCATCAGAGTTGCGGTGGGCCTGGCTCTGATCGCTGCAGCCGTAAGCGGCAAACTTGGTTTATGGGCATGGATTGGCGCCGTACCTCTGCTGACCGGCATTTTCGGCACCTGTCCTCTCTACTCGATGATCGGTATCAATACCTGCCGCCGGGGGAGTTAGTGCGGCGAGGCACGGCCGCGCCGTCTGCGATTGGCTGAGGATATCGAGCAAAGGTGGGTCCGAGACGGTCTCCTGGGCCGCTATGCCCCTGCGGCCAGCTACGATGGTGGTTTTGAGAGGCAGCATGACATCCCAACCATCATCGAATCGTGACGCAATCGGTTTCATCGGGCTTGGCGCGATTGGCTCACCGATCGCGCGGCGGCTGATCGAGGCGGGCTTCAATCTGGTTGTTCACGATCTGCGCGCCGAAGCCATGCAACCGTTTTCCGGGCGCGCGCAACTCGCGCGTTCCAGCGCGGAAGTGGGTGAGCGAGCTGAGGTCGTGTTTGGGTGCCTGCCTGGCGCAGCCGCCCATCGCGAGGCGATTCTCGGCGCTGCGGGCCTGATCGGGGCAAACCGCGTCCAGCTTTATGTCAATCTGGGAACCCTCGGTGCCCCGCTGCTGCTTGAGCTGGAAAGAGGCTTACTCGACGCGGGCGTTACAACGATTGACGCCCCCATCACTGGTGGCGTTCCACGCGCGGAATCGGGAACGCTGACCGCAATCGTCTCAGGTGACCGATCCTGGTTCGAGCGCGTTGAACCTGCGATGTGCAGCTATGCAAACAAGCGTATCTGGCTCGGCCCGCAGGTTGGCAGCGCGCAAGTGATGAAGGTGGTAAATAACGCGATTTCGCTGTCCAATCTGGTGATTGCGGCCGAGGCGATGCTGGTGGGCGTACGCGCTGGTATTGATCCACGCGTAATGCTAGAGGTCATCAATCACGGCAGCGGCCAGAACAGCGCCACGCTCTCAAAAATTCCCGGTGACGTACTCACCGATCGGTTTAATTTCGGCGGCTCTCTATCCATTGTCGTCAAGGATCTGGAGGCCTTTGTGGCGCAAGCTGATAGCCAGGGTATGCCGATCCAGTCGGTGCGGTCAGTGCTTGAAGCGTATCAGCTCGCCAAGCGGGAGCTTGGAGGCGCGGCCGACGTCACTGAAGTGGTGCGGCCTCTGGAAAGGATAGCCGGCGTATTGTTACGCGACAGCGCCACCGCAAAGTGATCGGCTCGCGGAGACGCTGCGCTTTGCCTGCGCCTCCGGTACCTGCCGTCTCCTTGCAGCGTATCGCCCCAGCGCGATGAGCGCCTAGAGCGGACGGTATCAGGTCATCGGGTCGCGCTGGCCAGCGCCCCGCTATCGCGTAAGGCTCTGGGCGTGCGAACCGCGTAGGTGTTGTTTTGGAGATTGTAGTAATGCCGCAGCGGCGAATACTCGCCGCCAACGATGGTGAGGGCGAATGTGTCTTCGGTCATTGCCTCGAAGCTGTGGATATCGCTTGGCGGCACGACCATGGCGATATCGCCGATCTTCATCATCACTTCCTCCACCACCTTGAGCTCAGAGTGACCCTCTACGCTCCCGTCGTCCACACGCTCGTAAGTGGTGTGTTTCAGCGAACCTTTGCACAGCACTAAGGCTTCCCAGACACCATGGTCGTGTGGCGGGATGAACTTACCTTTAGGAAACTCGTCGAGCTCGAGCGTCAATTGATCGTCGTAGTAGAGCCACTTGGCGTTCTCAATGTGATTGGCCTGGCGCTTCACACCCAGTTTGAACAAGTCGGGTCGTTGAGCAACCGGCAGCGTGGCATCGAGCAGGGCCTGACGCAGCTTGCTGCTGTCGGCGTCGTGTTCGTAGGCCTCAACGGCGCGGATCATTCGAGCCGCGCAGGTGCGGATGGAGCCGGGTGTGTCGGAGTGGGACATGGAGTTACTCCTTGAAAAAATTGACGCTCGTTGCGACGAGAGCCCGTGTGCAACTTGGTGACTACTGCTCGGTTTTCAGGTTGGCGCGCTTGATGGTTTCAGCGGTCCGTATCGCGTCCTGGCGAATGAATTCAGAGAAGGTTGAAGGGTCGGATACGGTTGGCACCAGGCCATTGTTCGTGAGGGCGCTCGCCACGTCTGGAGAATTGACCGCGCTTCGGATGTCCCGGCTGATGCGCTCGCGAAGGCTCTCTGGCATGCCTGCGGGTCCAAATACGCCTATCCAGGAGTGGTAGTGGTAGCCGGGCAAGGATTCGCTCACCGTGGGGACATCCGGTAGCAGCGCAGAGCGCTTGTCCGAGGTGATGGCCAGCACTCGCAGCGCGCCGGTCTTGATATGTGGCAGAGCCGCGGTAAATGAGAAGTGGCCATACGGCACATGACCGCCCATCACGTTGATGATGGCGGGCCCGGTGCCCGCGTGGTTCACGGTAACGATCTCCACGCCGGCCATCGCTCGGAATAGCTCGCCACTTAGATGGTCTGCGGCGCCCACCGAGGAAGTAGCGAAGCCGAACGTCTCCTTGTCTGCATTTTTCTTCTTGATGTGCGCGATCAGTTCGGTCACGTTCTTGGCAGGAACAGAAGGATGCACCATCACCGCATACCCCTGCGTTGTGACCTGCGAGATCGGCGTGAGTTGTTTGAGGGGTTCGTAGTCGGGCCGTTTAAACAGCACGGGTGTGGCGACGATCGGACCATCCCAAACCAGCAGCAGATTGTGGCCGTCAGGGGCGCTTCTGATCACCACGTTCGCACCGATGATTCCGGACGCACCGGGCTTGTTCTCCACCACGACCGGCTGCCCCCACTGCTCAGAGAGCGCCTTCGCGAGTCGCCTGGCAACAAGATCGGTTCCACCCCCCGTTCCTACTGGCACGGTGATCGTTACGGTTCTGGTGGGAAAAGTGCTTTGCGCCAAGGCGCCGCCGGCAAGCAGCGACGTGAGGGCCAGCGCGCCCAGGTGGCGCCAGATGAGTCTGCTCACGATGTCTCCTCCGCTGATCTACTGAATATTGTTTAGGTTCGCCAGGGTGTTTTTGATCCTAGCACGCAGACTGCGGAGTCGAGCATGACGCCGGAGGGTATGCGGAACCGCCCAGGCTGCGACCCGTTGGGAAGAGATCCCTGATCTGCGTGATGCCGAACAGACTGCAGAAAAGTTGATTGGTAGCGGCTGGGGTAATCGTGAACCCCGCGTCGACCGCGGGTTTTTGAGCGCGCCACCAGTGGAATGCCTAGACTTGTAGAGATGGCAAACAAAAACTGGTCTTTCGTTCTGGCGCTCTGCATCGCCTGGCAGGCCATCTGGTTCGTTGGCGGCTGGTCTGCTGGCCTCGCGTACAGCGATCATGACCACAACGTTTTGCACACACTGGGCGTGCCGCATCACCACGACCATCACGAATCAAGCCCCGAACTTGACCGCTCGTTGCTGGCGGCGGCTCACCTGGCTGCCGATTCCAGTGCCTTCTCCCCTGCGCTGATTCCTGATAGTTTTCCGGTGCCTTTGTTTGCGCGACCCGCATCGCCAGTCGAGGAGGAGGTTGCGCAACTGTTGCGACCTTATCTCGATGGACTTGAAAGACCCCCGCGCCTGAACGCCTGAGCCAGTCTGTTGGCCCGGGGCCCCCCCGGAATGGTCGTGAACGACTGCACCCGGTGGTCGATGTTGGCCCGGTAGTTCGTCAATGCTCAGGAGGAGTCATCGTGGCTCCGGCAACAAGCACCCGTTTTGTTGGTTTATGCCTGGCCATCCTTGCGCCATGGCTTGCCGCAACAGCCCCCGCTGAGGTCCGCGCCGCTTCGCTCCCCGAGGCGTCCGCGCAGGGCGGTTCCAAAGTCACGCTCAGGCAGGCGGTCGACTCAGCGTGGCTTCGATCGGTCGAGGCAATTGAAGCGAGTGGACAGGTTGAAGTTGCCCGAGCCGAGTCGCAAGTTTTCCAGACCTGGTTTGCGGCACCGCTTTCTCTCGCAATCACGCAACGAGAACCGTTTACGGCGGTGGCCGGCGGCGACAGAGAAACCAGCCTCGGCTGGGTGGTTCCGCTCTGGAGGTCCGCTTACCGTCAAGCAGGAGAGGTGGCGTCCGCCGCACAGGTTGAGTTACGGCAGCTAGCGGAGAGCGTGTTGCGTCTTCATTTGGCAGGGCAGGTTCGTTCGCTCGCGAGTTCGGCGCGGATTGCCGACATCGAGCTGAACGAGTCGCGACGCCAGACGGCGAACCTTGCACAGATCGCTGCAGACGTGAGGCGTCGCGTTGACGCGGGCGATCTCGCAGCGGCCGATCGGATGGCTGCAGAGGCGGAGTGGCTTGCCTCGCAGATCCAGCTTGATTCGGTCGAGGCAGTCTGGAAGGCGAGGCGGAGTGCCTGGCGCCTACTGACTGGCCTGCCCGGACTCCCCGAGTCAGACCCAGCGGAGGTGTCCATCGACCCATTGCATGACGAAGGTCTCCTTGCCAAACATCCCGAGAAAGTGCTTTCGCTTGCCCGCGTTGAATGGGCTAGGCGTAGCGTTGATCTTGCTCAACTCAAACCAGCCGCTCCACCGGAACTGGGTCTGGGCCTGCGTCAGGACCAACCACGTAACGGCGGCGAGTCACGTCACAGCGTCGCGGTGAGCATTCGAATCCCGATTGGCGGGGAGCCTTTTCTCAAACCCGGGGTGACCGGGGCGATCGCCGCGCGAGGCACCGCAGAGGCTCAGGTTGCCCGCACAGCAGACCGACTGGCTTCGGAACTCACGCTTGCCCGCAATCGACTGGACTCGGAAGCATCGCAATTACGCTCCGCACAGCAGCGTGCCGAGCTACTGGCCGAGCGCGCCCGGCTGGTCGAAAAATCGTTCCGCGCGGGCGAGTCCTCACTCACCGAACTCCTGAGAGCGCTCGCCCTGCAGGGCGAATCCGCTCTCGCGCTCGCCAGGCGTCAGGAGTTTTTCAACTTCGCTCGGCTGCAGATTAATCAGGCCGTGGGAGTCATGCCATGAATACCCTCAAGCAGATCGCACTTACGTCGCGGCTCTGGTCCACGCAAGTCTTGATGGCGCTTGCGTTGATGACTGCGCTCGTAGCCGAGACCGGTCTTGCACTCGCCGGTCCCGGTGCGCATGGTCCCAATGGCGAGCACCTGGATTCGCCTGCAGTTCGCACATCAGCGGGGCCCCCGAGGTTTGCCGCAAGTTCCGAAGCATTTGAATTGGTAGGTGAACTGGATCGGGGCGTGTTGACGCTTTACCTCGATCGATATGAAACCAATCAACCCGTGACCGACGCAAAGCTTGAACTGGAGAGCGGTGCAGTGCGAGCGATTGCGCAGTACCTGGCTGACCGTGAGGTCTACCAGGTAGCAGCCACCGAATTCATCGAGTCGATCTCCAAACCCGGTGAGCACAGTCTGGTCATTACGGTACTTGCAGGGCGCGAAAGCGATTTGCTGGATGCGAGTCTGCAGATTTCCGCAGCGGGGGCGCGCTCGACACCCACAGCCGGCAGGTCAATCGCAGGGCATGACCACGCTTGGGAAGCGGCGTTGGGGGCGGGGGTGGCCCTGCTCCTGGTCGCCGCAGGGCTGTACGGCTGGCGTCGACAACAGCGCAAGCGGGTACGTACCTCGGTCGGAGTATCGCCATGACCACGGGCAGACTTCGCAGGGACGGAATGCGGCGAATCCTGTCGGGTGCACTTTTACCAATATGGCTGGCGATTCCGGGAATTTCACTGGCTGGCCCCGGCGCTCACAGACCAAATGGCGAGCATTTGGACGCCCCGTCAACTGTTGTGAACGCATCTGGGCTTGCCCGACTGCCCGACGGCAGCGTGAACGTCCCCAAGATCGCGCAGCGCCGCATGGGAATCAGAACGGTTGCAACTCAGCTATCGGAAGTTGCAGTCACCACCGAACTGCCTGGGCGGGTCATCGCTGACCCGAATGCAAGTGGCCGCTTGCAGACCATCCACGGTGGACGGATTGAGCCCGGCCCCAACGGGTTGCCGGTGGTTGGGCGAAAGGTTCAGCGCGGCGAGATCCTGGCTTATGTACGGCATCATGCCGATCCCTTTGCGGCGGGAGCTCAGGCGTCACAACTGGCGGAACTTCGAGCGCAGCGGCAGCTAGCCGATCAACGCGTTACCCGGCTTGAAGCGCTGGAGGGTACGGTGCCGCGCAAGGAACTTGATGCTGCCCGAATCGAGGCACGCAGTCTCGCCGAGCGCGAACAGCGAATCGGCTCTAGCCTGTCGGCACGCGAGGCGATCATTGCTCCAGTCGAGGGCGTCATCGCACGAGCCGAGCTTCTTCTCGGGCAGATTGTCGAGCCGCGCGATGTGCTTTTTGAGGTGCTAGATCCCAGCCGGCTATTGGTTGAAGCGAGCACAGGCGATGTGGCGCTTTCCCAGCGTATCGATGGTGGGGCACTACAGGGCGTGCCTGGCGCTGTCTTACGGCTTCTCGGCGCAGCACGCGTGATGCGTGACGGCGTCGTTCCCATTAATTTCGCAGTGCGTCCGGCATCGAACGGTTCACCCCTGCCCCTCGTTTTGGGACAGCCCGTGATTGTGTTGGCCAAATCAACCGAGCGTGCTCGCGGAATTGTTCTACCGGCACAGGCTGTGGCTCGGGGGGCGTCGAATGAGCCGATTGTGTGGATCAAGTCAGGTGTGGAGCGTTTTATCCCGCAGCCCATTCAGTACCGCTCGCTGACCGCTGAAACGGTGGTCGTCACGTCGGGGCTCAGCCCAGAGAATCGTGTAGTGGTTCAAGGGTCGCCCTTGATCGCGCAGATTCGCTAACCGGGGGCTCTTCGATGTTTGACCTGCTGGTTCGTTTCAGTCTTGGCAACCGGGTCCTGGTGCTTGCAATTGCAGGCCTGCTGATGGCGTATGGCGCTGTGACGGCGTGGCGAACGCCGGTTGACGTGTTCCCCAACCTCGACAAGCCAGTCGTCACGATCATGACCGAAGCGGGTGGCATGGCAGCCGAGGAGGTCGAGCAACTTGTCACGTTTCCGATCGAGACCTCGCTCAACGGCATGCCTGGGGTCACGCGGGTTCGCAGCACATCGGGGGTAGGGCTTTCGATCGTGTATGCCGAGTTTGATTGGGGCAGCGACGTATACCGAAATCGGCAGTTGGTGGCCGAGCGGCTATCGCTGGTGGGGCAGCGCCTGCCATCGGACATCACGCCGGTGATGGGACCCGTCTCGTCAATCATGGGCGAGATCATGCTGGTTGCGCTGCCGCTCGGTATTACGGATGGGCGGCTACCGGCACTCAACCCGATGCAGGCGCGTGAGTACGCAGACTTCGTGATGCGGCCGCGCTTGCTATCGATTCCTGGCGTCTCGCAGGTCATCCCAATTGGCGGAGAGGTGCGGACGCTACGGGTTAGCCCAGATACGGTCAGGATGGCGCAGGCGGGCGTTGCGTTGACCCAGATCGAGCAGGCACTAAAGGGGTTTTCGGGTAACGCAGGCGGCGGCTTCATTGACCTGAATAGTCGGGAGTATCTGATCCGTCATCTGGGGCGGACCAATCGCTTAGAGGATCTGGCGGGCATACCCGTTGCCTGGAAGGAAGGTCGGGCGATCTTGCTCGAACAGGTCGCAACCCTGTCGTTTGCTCCCGCTCTCAAGCGCGGCGACGCAGGCTATAACGGCAGGCCCGCCGTGATTCTGAGCATCCAAAAGCAACCAGAAGTCGACACGGTACTGCTCACCAGTCGGGTTGAAGCTGCGCTGCGCGAGCTCAAGCCTGGCCTTCCTCCCGGCCTTGCGGAGCCCAGCGTTCTCTTCAGGCAAGCAGACTTCATCAAAGCGTCCACAGATAACGTGATCGAGGCGCTTCGTGATGGAGCGATCATGGTTGCGATCATCTTGTTCGCCTTCCTGCTTTCAGCGCGCACTACGATGATTTCGCTCACGGCGATTCCGCTATCGATTGCTATTACTGCTTTAGTCTTCAAGCTGCTCGGGCAGTCGATCAACGTGATGACATTGGGTGGAATTGCGATCGCAATCGGGGAGCTCGTCGACGATGCGGTAGTCGATGTTGAAAATATTCTTCGGCGACTTAAACAGAATCGCACCCTGGGGTCGCCGCGATCCAGTCTTGAAGTCGTTCAGCGGGCAAGTGTCGAGGTCCGCTCGGGCATCATCTACGCAACGATCATCATCATTCTGGTCTTTGTGCCCCTGTTTGCCTTACCTGGGGTTGAGGGCCGCTTGTTTGGGCCACTGGGTATCGCGTACATCGTTTCGATTGGTGCATCGATGGTGGTCTCCATGACTGTTACGCCTGTCATGTGCTCGTGGCTTCTGCCATCCATGAAGTCCTTGGGACATGGCGACACTGCGCTGGTTGCATGGTTGAAAAATGTGAACAGCATGGTGCTTGGATGGTCGCTTAATCACACCCGTACGCTGGTCGGCAGTGCAGTGCTATTGGTCGGTGCAGCAGCGGCCACGATTCCGCTCTTACCCCGGATTTTTCTGCCTGCATTCAACGAGGGCACGCTTGTCTTGGGGCTTCTGATGCAGCCGGGCACCTCACTTCAGACGGCCAATCGAATTGGTGCTACTGCCGAGGAACTGATCCGTCAGGTTCCAGAGGTCGTACAGGTTGGCCGCCGCACGGGACGAGCAGAGTTCGACGAGCATGCCGAGGGCGTGCACTCCGCCGAAATCGATATTGACCTCCGCCGGGGCGAACGCAGCCGCGACGCAGTGATGGCGGATATCCGCGAGCGGTTGTCCAGCCTGCCGGCGCAAGTTGCAATCGGACAGCCGATCGGCCACCGCCTGGATCACCTCCTGTCCGGCGTACGCGCGCGGGTCGCGATCAAACTTTTTGGCGATGATACCGACACCTTGCGTGGACTGGCCGAGCAGCTGCGCGCGCGATTGACCTCGGTTCCTGGACTCGTCGATCTCAGCGTGGAAAAACAGGTTCTGATCCCACAGATCGCCGTGCGCATTGATTACCGCCGGGCCGCCCTGGTGGGCCTTGCGCCAGGCGAGGCCCTGCGAATATTGAAGACGCTGACCGATGGCGCGCACGGCGCTCAAATCATTGACGGCGTGCGTCGCTACGATCTCGTCGTTCGTCTTCCAGACGACCGGCGAACGCCGCAGGATTTGTCGAGAACGCTCGTTGACACACCCGCGGGCCGAGTACCTGTGTCCAGCTTTGCAACGATTGAAGAAAGCGACGGGCCTAATCAGATCGGCCGGGAAAATGGCAGGCGGCGTATCGTCGTGTATGCCAACACTGACGGTCGAGCATCAAGTGACGTCATCAGTGGGGTCCGAGAAGTCATCGCGGCCCAGGGGCTACCCCCCGGCTACTTCATCAGTCTGGAAGGTCAGTTTCAGGCGCAGGAGCAGGCCATGAAATTGATCGCCGTGTTGGCGTTAATTTCGCTCGGGCTGATTTTTCTGGTGCTCTATTCGCGATACCAGTCGGCCGTTCTCGCTGCGTTGGTGATGTGCAATATTCCACTTGCGCTCATCGGATCGGTCGCAGCAATGTGGGTCGCACAGATTCCGTTATCCGTGGCATCGCTTGTCGGCTTCATCACGCTGGCCGGAATCGCGACGCGCAATGGCATTCTCAAGATCAGCCACTACATCAACTTGTGCCGCTTCGAAGGTGAGATTTTTGGTCGTGCGATGATTGTCCGCGGCTCGCTTGAGCGGCTGACCCCGGTATTGATGACGGCGCTGGTGGCTGCGTTCGCGCTAACGCCCTTGCTGCTGGCAGGTGATGCGCCGGGTAAGGAGATCTTGCATCCGGTTGCGGTGGTCATATTTGGCGGCCTGGTGAGTTCGACCCTGCTCGATACCATCCTGACGCCTGTCCTCTATAGTTTGGTAGGACGGGCACCCACGGATCGGCTGTCAAAGGCCGATGTACTCGAGGCGTCCGGGGTGCGATCGGCCCAGGTTTATTAGCGGTCGACGCCAACAGCGTTTGCCCCAATCGCAAAAGAGAAAGGGAGTGTCGTGAAGAAAATCGTTGCAATGCTTTTTCTGGCTGCGGGCGTTGGGGGCATGACGCCCGCGTTCGGGCATGGCGAAGTCAAGCCGCGGTTCGGCGGCGTTGTCCAGAAGGTTAACGAGGTGACCTACGAATTGGTCGCCGATACAGCCGGGGTGTCGCTCTACCTGGCTGATCACGATCAGCCTCTGCCGACTCATGCAATTCGCGGAAAGATTACGATTCTTCAAGGTGAGGTCAAAACCGAGGCTGAGTTGAAGAACATCGGAGACCACCAGCTTCAGGCGGCTGGGGTCAAGCTCGGCAAGGGCGCTCGGGTGGTAGCGGTTTTGGGTAATGTGCAGGGTAAAGTGGTGACGGTTCGGTTTGTGGTGAGGTGATCAAACCCGTGAGCATGCCACTGAGCGCAAAACACGCCCCGCCGCGGTAAGCTGTCAATCGGGAGTTGACTGATCGATGTACGTCATAGACCTTTCCCACTACCTGGACCCCAGGGGTCTGATCGCCCCAGATCGAGGTCCAGCCCGGAAATTCGCCGACTTCCTCACGGCCGTGGTGGCCCACGCCACCGACTTCGACCGCCCCGAAGAGGCCCCCGGTCCATTGTGTTTCAAGTGCCGAAAGCGCGACCAACGCGCCGTCAACACCGGCATCACTACCGATGACCGGGTGGTTTGGTGGTGCGAAGCTTGCGGCACCAAGGGTGAAATCTCGAATTGGCAGCGCAGCTTCTTCGATCTGACCTCCGGCCAGGCATCGGACTGACCCCCGCACGTGACGCGATGGACACTTCCCCCTCTGAGGATCTCGCAGGCTTTCTTGACCGGCTGCCCAAGAAAACACTGGTTACCGTCCTGATCGAACTCGCACAAGACAACGAAGTCGCTAAGGGCCGTCTGGCTCGGTTGCAGCTTGCCAGCCAGCCCGACAAGCTCGCTTCCAGCTTTAGAAAAACCCTGGCTGCCTGGAAGCGATCCACCAAGTTCTACACCTACAGCGACGCCCACACATTTGGTCGTGGGCTCGAAGGCTGGCTCGGTGACGTGGCGCGGGAGCTTTGCCCTGTTGACCCCACGGCAGCGCTGGCGCTGTTCCAGGCCTTCATCGAGGCGGACACGTCCTGGTTCGAGCAAGCCGACGATTCCGGCGGCGCGATTGGCGACGCGGTGCGCTCGGCCTGCCGACACTGGCTAAGCGCCGCCGCGCGCTGCGAGACCCTGCCTGGCGGATGGCCAGACCGCTTGCTCGAGCTCTACCTGGCCGATCAGTACGGCGCACGTGAAGAGCTGCTGCGCTGCGCGAACCTTTTACTCGACGAGGCAGCACAGCGCAAACTGGTCGACAAGCTCGATGCGCAGCTGGTATCCGTCATCGGAACCTGCCCCACGCTGCAGAACCCGCCGTTCGAGATCTTCAGGATTTCGGGCGCACTGTCTCTGCTTGCCGAATCTCTGCGCGACCCCGACGTGAAGGTGCGCGCAACCCTGCGCTATAGCCCCACGCCGAATCCGGTACAGCGCGAGTCCTTCGCTAGATCCTACATCGATGCCAACCGCCCAGCTGATGCCTTGGTCTGGCTCCAGGAAAGCTGGGGCCAATTCGAAAATAGCCGGCTCGAGTTGCAAGCCGAGGCGCTTGAGAAACTGGGCCGGTTCGGGGAGAGCGTATCGATTCGCCAGGCGATGTTCGAGCGCACGATGTCAGACGGCGACCTCGACCGCTGGCTGCGGCACCTGCCCGAAGCGGATCACCCCAACGCGCTGAACCGAGCCCACGAACTCGCCCTCGTCCATCCCCAACTGGCGGCCGCCATCGCGGTGCTGCTCAAGCTCAATAAGCCCGCTGCCGCTGAGGCCCGACTGCTGGCCGACCCAGGGCGGATCGATGGCAGCCAATACGCTAGCTTCGTCCCGCTAGCCAAGGCGCTGCGCGACCATCATTGCCTGCGCGGCGAGACCGTCATCTACCGGGCACTGTTGAAAGGTGTGCTGGACAGCGCCTACGCCCGCGCCTATGGGCACGCAGCGAAGTACTGGTCACGGTTACGGGAGATCGCAAAGGGTCCCACAGGCCTCCTTCCCTTGTCATCGCACGATGAGTTCGAGGCGGAGATCCGTTCTCGCCATGGGCGTAAGACAACGTTTTGGGCCCATGTGAATGGCACACGGCGCAATCGCAATGACGTGGGCAATGACGATTAGAGCGGCGCCCTGCGGATCACCATCTGCCCTGTCAGTATCCTAGGCCGCGCGGTACTTGCTGTCCCGAGTTATCAAAGACTTGACCACGTACTTTTTCAAAAGATTCCTGTTGCCGGTATCGATGGCGACACGGATCTGGATCGCAACAACCTTCCTGCTTCCTGCGTAAGATGTCGAGATGACGCTACCTACATCTGACTCCAACAGCTTCGACACACTCTCGCTCTCCCCTGCAGCGCGGGAGAACCTTAAAAGACTCGGCTATCTCGAGATGACCGCCATCCAGGCGGCGAGCCTGCCCCCCGCGCTGCAGGGCCGGGACATACTCGCCCAGGCCAAGACGGGGAGCGGCAAGACCGCAGCGTACGCGCTGCCCTTGCTGGCTAAGCTGGTTGTGCGCCGCTTCGCGGTCCAGGCCCTCGTGCTTTGCCCCACTCGAGAACTGGCCGACCAGGTCACCGCCGAAATCCGACGCCTGGCGCGCGCGGAGGATAACGT
>Ga0315906_10003878_pt1 | contig 19578 bp, 39 predicted proteins | sample LakEriMetagenome_4_FD_203526 | JGI IMG/M metagenome (GOLD analysis project Ga0315906, IMG submission 203526) | Freshwater fungal communities from buoy surface, Lake Erie, Ohio, United States - Buoy 2 MA122 | ecosystem: Environmental > Aquatic > Freshwater > Lake > Lake biofilm | place: USA... | reverse complement strand
ATGTATAACCTTACGAAGAAAGTTAAGTATTCCGTTTAATTTTTATTGTTCATATGATATTTATTTAAATAAATATTATTAATATGAACCGTAGTAATTCCAAAATAAGACATATTCAAGAAGCTAATCTAAAACTTGAACAATCATTTGTTGATAGTTATTTTGAAAGAGATAAGGCACCTGATTGGGTGACTAACAGATTTAAAGAAACTAAACCAAAAGTTAAAACTAAACCTAAAACTAAATCTGAAATTATTAATTTCCAAAATTGGGTTATTAATACTAAAAAAGATAAACAAATTTTAGGAAATTCAGGGGCTGATGGTATTTGGGGTCAAAGAAGTGAGTTAGCTTGGAACAGATACGGAGCTTATTATAATCCTACGATAGTTAAGACAAATACCGATAAATCAAAAACTAATAAATCAATCTTCAAGACCCCAAACGATGTTAGAAAATTCCAAAATTGGGTTATTAAAGTTAAAAAAGATACCAAAATATTAGGACCTTTAGGTGCTGATGGTGATTATGGACCAAGTACTAAAAAGGCTTGGGTTAAATATGGTGGAGAATATTATCGTAAAATTAAATCTTCACCAAATTTAGAACAAGAAAAATCAACTAGTTTTTACGATACCGTATTAAACTTCTTTAAAAGTTTTACTGAAAATAAATCACCATCCGCAAATTCTTCATTATTATTTGATGGTGATTCGTTAATTTGGATGTCAGACAATAGTGAAATTAAAAGATGGGATGCAACTAGTGGCGTTAATTTATTAAATGCAGAACCTAATCAATGGTTAGATGTAATAAAAAAACCTTTTATTACCACTCAAGAACTACAAAAACTACCTAATTTTGGACCAACACCTGAAGGTCAATATTATGTTGGTAAATTGCAAACAAGTAAATTGGAAAAAACAAATCCTTTTATGGACTTCGTTAATTTAGTTTTTAAATCTGGCCAATCCAATCATGATTGGAATAAAAACACCGCATCAACAAGAATTTCTTGGGGTTATTACAGGGCACCTATAATACCAAAATCAGGTACAGACACATATGGTAGAAGTAATTTTTACGTTCACGGAGGGGCTTTACCAGCATCTCATGGGTGTATAGATTTAACTTCTGACATGGAAAACTTTGCCAAATTTTATTCGGCTTGGGCGGCCAAATTCAAAAAAGATAAAATCCCATTAAAGGTTAAATACTCAAAAAGATTAATTGATAGAATTTTATAAAAAAAATTTTTAAAACTGATTTTAATAGTTATATTTGTAAAACAAATTAAAATTTAAAGTTATGAAAAAGACCATTTTATTTATTCTATCGGTAGTTACATTATTCGTTCTTATCACATCGTTCACATTAAAAAGTGATGAAGAATTATTTAAAATTGCTAACCAAAAACTTGGTGAATACGGTATTAGAAAAAGTAGTTATGTTATTCTAATTGACTACACTAAACCAATAACATCCGAAAGACTTTATGTTTTAAACATGAAAACAAATGAAGTCGTTATTAAATCAACTGTTAGTCATTCATTTAAATCAGGTGTGTTATACCCTAGCGATTACAGTAATGTTAGTGGTAGTAATAAATCCTCTAAAGGTGCTTTCATGACTAAAGGTACGTATAACGGAGGGTTTGGATATTCAATGGTCATTAGAGGTTTGGATAGAGGGGTTAATGATAATGTTGAAAGTAGAAAAATTATATTTCACTCAAATAAAAAAATGTCAACCCCATGGTCAAATGGATGTTTCGCAACTCCTGAAGATGTGAACAAACAAATAATTGACTTAACTAAGAACGGAAGTTTTGTTTATGTTATTTCTGAATAAAATTATCCCATAAAAGTTCAAATTATGATTAAATACGTTGTTGCTCTGACTTGTTTTTGCCTTTTCTTTTTGGTTCCAATGAAAGATATGAAAAACGATATTAAATTTTTGGAAGAAGATAAGTTTATTCTTGAACTTGAGATAATGGAAAAAGATAAGATGATTGATAGTTTAAATAGGGATATTTTTAAACTTAGAAAAATTATTGAAACTTTAAAAGAAAAACCTATTATTAAAAAGAGACCCATCCTCAAAAAAGTTGAACCTGTTGAAATCCCTGTTCAACTTGAGGGGAAAGATTCAATATAAAACTATAAATTCTTTTTATGATTAACTTACACAATTTTGATACGGTACAAACTATTGGTTGGGTGATATTAGGATTATCAGTCACTAATTATTTTCTTCCATACAAAGATGAAAAAACAAAATATATGATGGGTATGGTGATATCTGGTTTAGCCTTAGTTATTTTTACATTAAATATAATTTTTAATATCGGTGAGTGATGGAGTATAGTAATAAAAGAAAAATGCAAGTTATTAGAGAACTAATTTATGGTAAAAAAAATGCGATTAAAAACATAGATGAATTATTAAATTCCGATAACTTGTCATGTGAAATTAGTGGTGAAAATAATCGTACATTTTATAAACCAACAAATCATATATCAATCCGTAAAAATTTAATTAAAGAAATATTGTTATCGGATAAAGAATTTATTGACCAAGAGATTCAAGAATTGGAAAAAAAACTTGAACAACTGAAAGGAGAGGATATTTATATTAGTGAAGATAAGTGTTGATTTAATACCACATACAGATTTCCATAAAGGACTTTGGTTACAATCTAATCAGAGTCCTTGGTATTTTTTCTATAATTCACCAAGAGAGTATACGTTACCCAAAGACAGTAAATTTTATAAAACGGTTGACGATGACTTGTTAGATATTGTCAAATTACTCCACTCCAAAAAAATTCCAACAACACCATCTTGTTCAGGTCATATTATGTCAAGGAAACATTACTCTGATTTATACAACACTATTAATGTTGCTAAAGATAACATAGTTAATGATGGTATTATTTTAAAAAATCCTGAAACAGGAAGAAGATTCTTTTATAAACATAAAAATTATAACTTACCTTGGAGTAAGAATGAATTTTTAAATAATATGGAAGAATATCAAAAAAAAGGGGTTATAGGGTTTGTTGACAATAACGGAGTATATGATGAGTTAAAGGGTAGATTGCCTATTAAACACGATAATGGAATAACACTAATATTATCCAAAGGAAATAGTCAAGATGGTATAAGTAAAAATTGGAAAGATGTTTATAAACTATTAAATAAATATTTTTGATATTTATGTTAAATGAAAGAGTTTATTAAAAAAATATTAAACGAGCAAACCGAACAATTATCATTACCTTTAGTTATTAAAGGTAGATATACAGCACCAAAAGGTGATGCCGATGCGTTACATTCATTTGAAAGAAGAAAGAGTGATAAGTTTGGTGGTAGGATGACTTCTAAAATAGATAGTTATCTTAAAAAGGTTTATGAAACTTTAAATGTGAATCCTGACGTTAAAGACCTAACGATAAATGTTGATTCAAAAAACTATTCTGTTGAATGGTCTGCCACTATTGATGTTAGCAAGGATGGTAAAGCTTATATGGGTGTAACTACAAGAGGTTCTGCAGGTGGAACTGCCGATAGAAGAGCGGAAGACCAAATACCAGGATTAATGTCTAACATATCAAAAAATGGAGGTCAGGATGTAACTTTATTACTTGATTTTAAAAATCCATCAGGTGTCTATATTAGACAATTCTTTTACAAATATACTATACCGAGTAAATTCCCACCATTAAGTGGTAGATTAACCAATAGAAAAGAAATGGTGATAGATACTGGTGGACCTGAGAATGCACCTGAAGGAGGTTCTTCAGGGGTTGTTGTTGATACTACAAAACAAGAAGAGGAATTTAAAACATGGGAATCTGGGGAGTATGAAATTAAAGATGATGAAACTTGGATTTATAGATTGAATGACGATAAACAATGGGAAACTAAAAAAAGAAGTGGTGGTGATTACAAATTAATGAAAGATGTGTTAGATTCGGGTAGTTTTTCTCAGGCTTTAACAATATTAAAAACCGCAAAAAAAATCAGTAAAGAAAATTATAATAAGAGAGATATAATTAAAAGTATACTGAGAGAAGAAATAGATAAAAACTCAATGGATGAAAGAGTATTGAATTACTTAAAAAGACACTTCAAATTAGAAGAAAAGAATTTGAGTTTGGGTGATGACGAGAAACCAATAATTGTGAAAACATTATCATTTAATGTTGACGGTGATTGGTATTCATTAAATTCATTTATGTCAAAAAAAGAGATGACCCTTAGAATATTTCAAATGTTAGCGGATAATGATATTATCTCATTTGATTATTACGAAGGAGAACTTAACACCGAGAAACAAAAGGTGATTAGAACCATCAGATATTTTTTGGATAATACCATATTAAAAAAAGATTAAAATGGAACCAAAAGAAATTAAAGAAAATTTACGTAATCAAATGTCTAAAGTTAGGACATTTATCTATGGCTCAGAAAGTAATTTATTTGGCCTTCCTGAAGTTAATTTAACTGATTATGAGGTTTACAATAGTGAATTAACTATGGCGTTGATATCAATTAAATTTGAAACTCATACAGACCCTGATTTATACGGTATTCTGGATACGATTAAACATATAACAAAAAATATTAATGATTTAATGTATAAAATTGCTTTTAATAAAGAAGGTAAAATGGTACGACCAAGTGGTGATGTGGTTTCATTTAGTGGAGGTATATTAGTTTCTGACATGACATATTCATTCAGAACGGACGACATAATTACTATGGAAATAGATTGTATGTTTAATAATTAAAAATTCTAATAATTCAAAACCCACACTTTAACAGGTTGTGAGATTTAGATTGATGAGGTATCTTTGTAGAAACAATGAGAGATATGATAGCAACAGTTTACATCAACAACAAATACTACTACAAGAAAACTTTAACACTTGACTGTGAAGTAAAAGGAAATAAAATCAAATGGGTTGGTCTTGACACATTCGGTGAAGATTACCGATTCCGTTATATGACAATCAAAGAGAACTCACTTGGAAGATATGTAACATCTGAATATTTCGGAGGTAGAGTTTATATTGAGGATATTTCTGAATCATAAAATAAAAGACCAACCCAAAAAGATTGTAAGTTTTGTTATATTTATAATATATGAACCTACAGGAAAGTATAGATAGGATAAAACAAATGATGGTCTCTGAGGAGATGGTCCAATCAGATGCTTGGAAAACATTGAAAAAGACCTTAGATATCCTTAAAGATAAAAAGAAAGTCCTTCTACTTAGTTGTTCTAACAGATATAATTGGGATGATAAAAATATTGACATTCCAAAATCTAAATTACTGGCGATGTATCTAAATGAAGGGTTGGGTGATAAGTCAGTATTGATTGATGTTCCTGAGTTAAAGATATTACCTTGTGAAGGAAATGTATCAAGAAAGGATGGAAACTCTTGTGGATTGTTAAAAGCAATGCTTAAGGATAAGAAAAAGAATCCGTCAGGAAACCACAGATGTTGGGTTAATATAAATGAACCTTCAGATGAATTATGGAAGATATCCAAAGAGTTATTTGAATCGGATGCGGTTATATTCTTTAGTTCTGTAAGATGGGGTCAGACAAATATGTATTATCAAAATTTAATTGAAAGATTAAATTGGATTGAGAATAGACATACAACATTGGGAGAATCTAATCTTGTTAAAGATATTGAAACAGGGTTCATTTGTGTCGGTCAGAATTGGAACGGTGAAAATGTAACCGAGACACAAAAAGAAGTTCATAAATTCTATGGTTTCAAAGTTAATGATGACCTTTATTGGAATTGGCAATTTACTAAGAACCCTAAAGATGAGTCCCAAAAATCATATAAAGCCTCTTACGGTAAGTTTATTAAGGATACAAGAATTCCTGAAGAATAACATTTACTTACAACAAAAAATTATTATATTTATCGGATGAAATATTTATTAGTTATAATTTTTGCGTTATTTCTTAACACAGCCAAATCACAATCTTACTTTCAAAAGTATCAACAACTTGCTGACAGTTTTGAGACTGTTTATGGAATACCTTCATCAGTTATGATGGCAATTGCTTATCACGAATCCGCGGGAGGTACAAGTAAAGTTGCTAAACACTCAAATAATCATTTTGGGATTAAAGGTAAGAATCATAAAGTTAAAAGTGCATTCAAGTATTACGAAAGTGATACGGCATCATACAGAGGATTTTGTGAACTAATCTCTCAACGAAAATTTTACTCAAAACTTAAAGGTAAAGATAACCCTAAAGAATGGGTTAACTGTATATCAAATTCAGGTTATGCGGGAGGTTCATCAACTTGGGGACCAAGAGTGATTGGGATTATCAATAAAAATAAACTGAATTAATTATTACACTCAGTGTCAGTTATCAAACTGAAAACTTTAATTGGTAAAAATTGTTTTAAAAACACATCCAACTTAGACGATAAATTATATGAAGATGGACCATTAAATAGAACCAAAACTACATAATTTTTTTCATCTGTGGTTACAGCAACCAAATCACATATATTTTCTTTACCTATAAAACTAATGGTTAGTTGCTCAAGGGCTTTTGAGAATTTACCTTGATTTGCACTTTCTCTGTTGAATTTTCTAATTTGTTCTTCGGTAATAATAACTTTCATATTAATAAATATCGTAACATTAAATATAAGGTAAAATTTATGCTTGATGGTTTAATATTGATTTACTATTTTTATTAAAAAAATGTTATGACCCTAATACGTAAATTATTTAAATGGTTTGAATTAAACTTTGGTTGGTTTTTTGTCAATGGACGTAAACAAGCTAAATACGCTGAATATCTAAGAAATAAGTATAAAAATGGAAATAGAAAAGTTTGAAGAAGCAAAAAAAATCAAGGAGGAACTTGATAGATTAGAAAGTCAAAAACGTAAGCTGAAACTTGCATTTAACTCATGTACTTTGGGTGTAACAATAGGGTATTCAACAGGAGGTGCTTTTCCAAGAAAAGGTGAGGTAAGTCTTTATAACAAAGAAGTTATTAAAGAAATGATTTCTAGTGAACTCAAAAGGTTAGGTGAAGAAATTGATTTAGTTAAAGAAGAATTTGAAAGGATATAAGATGTCATACTACAGAATTAAAATTGAAGAAAAAAATAATGGGGTGAAAGGTTACATACCACAAACTTGTAAATTAGAAATTTTTGGGGGTTTGATTAAACGACAATCAATTGTTTGGTATAATATAATTCATGACCACGGTAATACATTTAGATTATCCAAAACAACTAGTGCCGCTTATAAAACTGAAGAGTCCGCATTAAAAGTTATTGAGGATTATAAAAATAAGGATATAATAGAAGAAGGTAACAAAGTTAAATCCACAACATATAAAATGATTGACTGATGGAAACAGTGGGAATTATAGGAAGTATATCCTTAGCGATGTGCTTATCAGGAACTATCGCATTGGTCATAATGGGTTCAGATACACCTAAATTAATAAAGATTTTTACTTGGGTGTCAATGTTTCCATTGGTTGTTTGTTTTTCAGTTATGGTGGCTTTTACTAAACAATCTGAAGAATGTAAAGTAAAATACAGAAAGGTTAATGTTGAACTATATGAAAAAATAGATTAATATGAAAAAAATTTATATATTCTTTTGGTGGTTATGGAATTATCCTGGAATAGTATGGTTAAAATTTAAATCAATCTTTAAGAAATGACAGAAGAAGAAAAAGATATCAGAATAAAAGAACTTGAAACTTTCTTACAGGAAGATATTCTTGATGATGTTTACTATTATCACTCACCTATTTGGTATAGAGCAACTGAGTTATTAAATAAAGGTGAAGATGAATAAAGAAAAATACAATCAGATTATTGATGAGGTTTATAAGAATTATTTTCTTATAAAAAGTATGGAGAAAGGGCCTTTTGGTATTAGTGGTTTGATATTACCAAAAGAAGAATTCATAAATAATTGTAAAACCAATCCAGAGTTCTCTGAAAAGTGGGGATTGAAGATTGAAGAAAGAGAGTTGAGTGAAAAAGAAAGGATGAACACTCTAATTCAAAATGAACAAAGATTGATTTATGAAGAGGTTCAAAGTTTCAAAAACGTAAGAAAGAAAAAGATTAAAGATTGTTTAGACGAAAGAAACATTCCAACCAAACTAATTACACTAACATACAACAACGAAACAATAGAAAGTTATGAATAAAGAAAATACGTATTCAATACCTATTTACGAAAACGGAGTGAAGACAGAATGGAGTGTTGATGGTATAATTGGTGATGAGAAATACTTTAAATTATTAGAGTTGGGTAATGGAAAAGATTTACCTGATATGATTAACACAACAACGAAACAATAGAAAGTTATAAACAAAAATAAATATGGAAATAACAGTTGAATTTGAAGTTTATCCAGACAATGAAAGTCTGATTGAAAGATTTTTAAGTGACTACCCACAAGCCACTTATGAAATTGATGAGAGCATTATTTTTAAAAATGATGAGTGGGAATCAATTGATGATGTTGACACCTTTTTATGTGAGGAAATATGTCACGAATACGAAGCATATTGTTATATCTCTGATGATAATATTAGTAAAGAATATTATTACGATGAAGATGATGAATGGTTTGAAAAAATGAAAAAATAAATTAATATGAGAATGACTAGACAAGGACCAGAAGAATTGCGAAATAAATACATAGGTCGCAAGTTCAGATACAATTCAAAGTATGGTGGACATACTGATAATATTCTATGTGAAGACATTTCAGTTACCGAAAGAATCCAAATAAAAAATGGTGAGCCAATTATTGAATCATGTGAGATATATATAATCTCAGATAAACGCAATTCATACGATTTAGAAGATGTAGAATTTTACGAGATATAACAGAATAAGAAATAATTAAACTATAAATGCCAATTTGGTGCGAATAGAATAAGGTTGGAAGTATTCTACATAGTTTACTGATTCAATACCAAACGATTTTTTAGCCCAACTTTTAATTAATTGTTCTCTGTAATAATCAACACCAAAGAACTTATTTAAAACCTCCCATATTTCGGTATAATGAACATAAATAAGTTTATTCTCAGTATTATAAACCATTAAGTTTTTTTCGGGTTCATATCTAAACAACATTAATTCAGGTCTTTCTCCTGATTGTACCATTTCTAAATCATCAAATGTACCCAAGAATTCCATTGGGTCATTGTTAAAAATTTCTCTAACTATAGTATTTGCATCAAAGAATTTTTGAGATTCTTTCCACCCTTGAGATTTGATGAGGTTCTTAACAAAATTAACTTTTTGGTTTTCTGTGATTATCACTTTCATATTACATAAATATATAATATTTATTATTATGAACTTAGAAGAATCTATAAGGAGAATAATAAGGGAAGAGACTGACCAAGATGATTATATGGAGAAGGTGAATAAAAAAATAACCTTGGTTAAAAAGTTTATGAGGTCATTCTTCCCTGATTTTAATAGACAAGGGACTGAAGTCACAAAATTTGGAAGACCAATGGGTACGACTAATTTATATACTTATAGAGATATGGATGATGGTTCACTTTATGCTAAGTATGACGATGCATCAAGAGAATTAAAATTAGATGCGGAAGTATTTGACGTGTTAAATAATTTTTTAGGTGATGACCTAATGACTTATGTCATTGAGTGGTTCAATGAAGAGTTTAATCAAACTGCTGAGTATGTAACATATTAGAGTGATAATCGGATTTATTCCGATTATATGTATTTAAATAGACAAAAAATATGATTTTAAAAGAAACCATAAGACGAGTTTTAAGAGAGGAAAGTAAGAAATACCTTAAACCGAGTGAGAATGTTAATCAATTAATTATTAAGCAATTAAATAATCTTTTCTCAGGTTCTCAAATGTATCATGAGGATATTGCTAACACTAGACAAGATTTCCTGTTCTGTAAAAACGGTAAAGAGATTGCGGAAGTATGGTTATATTTTGAAGACGAAGATTATGATTTATATGAAAGTATTGACAATAGACCGACAAATGAAAGACCATTTAGTGAAGGAACTTTAAAAATATATAAAGAAACCATTGATGGGTTATTGAGATTTATTCCTGTAAGAAAAAATTATTTGTTATACGCAATTGAGAATTGGTTTGAAGAAACTTATTTACTTGAGATTGAAAAAAAGATGGGAAGAAATGACTTAGAGATTGATGAAATTTTTGAGTCAGGAAATGATATGGGGGTTTGTGTTCCGCCAATGACAAAACCTGAAGACGTTACGATGGAAGATATGATAGATTATATCAAAAATAATACTTTATTTAGTTATAAAGATATAGAAGAACACGAAAAAGAAAAGCCAGGTTGGATTGAGAAAACATACTTACAAAAACTTCGTCAGAGTGAAATTGATAGATTAAATAATTAATTATCTTAACTTAGCATAGAAACCTTCATCTTCACTATCAGGAGTGAAAGTGTCAATATTATATTGTTTTGTGTTAACATCATACTTATCTCTTAACCATATCCTTAATAAATGAAGCCTGTTACCCATAATCTGAGTTGGTTTAAACATTCCAAGAAATTTAAAGATTGTGTCATAATTAAAATTTACATAGACACTGCGTAAATCATCATCTCTCTCATCGGAAACAAAAACATTATCACCATCATCATAACGATATAAAAATATGCCAGGGTTTTCCTTACTCTCATATCTATTAAGGTCTTCATATAAAGATAAGAACTCATTAGGGTCACCATTAAAAACCTCATCAACCAAATAGTGAACACCTACCATACTAGCCACAACCCAAACTCCATGTGACTTAATCATCTTTTTTAATACAATATCTTTTTGATTCTCTGTAATAATAAGCTTCATATTATATAAATATAAAGTATTTATTATTATGAGCCTAAAAGAATCCATAAAAAGAATATTAAGGGAAGATAAACTTTATGTCACTCCACAGGGGTTGGTTAAAAACTTACCACGAGAGTTAAAAGAATTGTTATTTAAACAATGGGGTGCAAAACAAAACCCTGAATGGCACCCTGAAGGTAATACACTTAAACATATTCTTGTTGTCATTAGAAGAGCATATCATCACTATCCCGATGACCCTAATATGATTATGGCGGCGTTGTTCCATGATTTAGGTAAGATTGATACATATAAAATAAATCCAAAGACAGGGCAACCAACGGCTTATGGGCACGAGGATAAATCAACTGATTATGTTGAACAATTTAAAGATTGGATTGAGTCGTTTGAGGGGACAGATGTTGATGAAATCAAGTACTTGGTTAAGAATCATATGAAAGTTAAACCATCTACTTGGGACCAAATGAAAGATAAGAAAAAAGAACCAATCAAGTCACATCCAGCATTTGATAAACTTATGGGGTTCACCGACAAGTTAGATGGTGGTGGAACAGATTTAAAAGAGTCCATAAGAAGAATAATAAAAGAGGAAAGTTTAATTCCTTTGGTCATTAGAAGAAGAGTTTCTCCTGAAAATTTAGAAGAGGCGTTTGACACTTCTTTAGAACAAAACGCGGCGTCCATGGATAACCCAAAATCAATCATATTCAAAGAGAAAGAAGGGACAACATTATGGGTATTTGCCAAATTTGTTATTGATGATATGGTCACATTCTTAGAACAAGATTACTTCAAGGACGAAGATAGGATTTATTTTAGCGATACCGAGGAGGATGATAAAACTTATCATGAAAAAATTAGACAACCACTCCTTAAACATTATGCTAAGAGAATAAAAAAGAAGTTCAACGAAGTTAAATCAACGTCCTTAAAAGAATCGGTATTAAAAGAGGAGAATTTAATGAAACCCAGATTAAACAAACTTCTTAATATATTATTTACAGGATTTGAAGACATCTATTATGATTGGGCTAACTATAACTGCGGAATGGGAGAATGTTGTGACCCATATGCAATTGGATTCGTTCTACCTAAAAGTCATTATGATGACTATCTATTTAAGTTGGTAGATGATGATAAATGGGAACCTAATGGTGATAACTATCCTGATGAGGTGAGAGCCGAGTTACCTGAAGTATGTTATGAACAACCTGACATTAAAAATCCTGATTTTGGTACCATTGTTTTTTATGAGGAGAACGCTGAGGAGATTGAGAATTTCTTGGGACCTCAAGAGAATTGGGATTTTGATTTATTAGATTTGATAAACGAAAAGTTTGGTTGTGATGCAACCAGAATAATATTCATATGAACCTACAAGAAAACATAAGAAGAATATTAAGGGAAGAATATACTGACAAACAAAAAAAGTTATTGACTCTTGCAAGTAAAGTAGGATTTTTAGCAACCGCCAAAATAACGGGAGGAATATCAAAACTTCTTAATATATTAGGTAAAGACTTTCTTAACAATAAGAATAATAAGATAATGATTATTAAGGAAATATTGGTTGAGCATTTAGAAATACTTGGTTGGCAATATATACCTCTTGGTGATATAAATGAAGAACCAATAGTAATGAGTAAGGAGAATGGTATAGTTAAACAAATAGAACATTTATATCCTGAAGATGTTTCAGTATATAGTTACGAAGAAGATAATTATGATAATGAAATGGGTGATACATATGTCTTTGTTCTATATTATGAAGACCTACCAACGGATATTTTAGACCAGGTATTCTATATACTTACCGATTTTCATACGAGAAATGTTTGATATTTATAAAATATGAACCTACAAGAATCCATAAGAAGAATATTAAGGGAAACACTTGAGTCCAAATGGAACGAGGGGAAATATGATTATCAATATGGATATTGTCATTACTTTGCATACGACATCATAGGTAAGATTAGAAAGCGTTTCCCCAACAGAAAGGTGAATTACTATCTATTACTAGCAAACGAGGTTGATAAGGACACGGATGAGGTTGAGCAGGATTACTTACTTCATGTATATATTAAGATTGATGACATGTTGTTAGATTCAAATGGGTTTACCACATTTGATAAGGCGGAAAAGAGAATGGATGATTGGTATGATAGACAATTACCAATGGTTTCTGAAGAATATGAATTAAACATGTGGACGGAGGAATCAGATGAAATACCTGAGATGTTCTTTAACAATAGATTTTGTAATACAGGTAAAGTTAAAAGAGATATTGAGAGATTCTTCTCCAACCCAATAGTTAAACGAATATTAAGAGATAAATGAACCTACAAGAATCCATAAGAAGAATATTAAGAGAAGAACTAAATAATAGGGGTGACTGTAATATTATGTATGTCCCAGAACATTTTAGTAAATTAGATAGGTTTTCAAATCTGTGGGATATGGTGGTTAATGAAATTGATGAATTGATAGAAGTTTCTCAATTAGAAAAAGAATTATTACCAAAAGACATTACAGTATATTCAGTTCAAGAAAAGTTTGATATAGAATACGTAAAAAGAATGGACGATGAAAGATACAATAAATCTGATATTAGTTTGTTCAAATATAAAAATAAATTATACATAATAGATGGCCATCATAGATTATGTTACGATAGAATAAATAATAGAGATTCCTATGTTTATATCTTTGATAAAGATGACAGTCAAATTGTTGATTGTGTATTTTACGGTATAGGAGATTGTTAATATGAACCTACAAGAATCCATAAGAAGAATATTAAGAGAAGAGACGGGTTTACCATTATATCTTAAAAGGAGAATTAGTCTTAGAGAGATTGAGCATGATTTTAACATGTTGATTAATTTTGAGATAAAATCAGTTAGGAATCGTGATTTATCATTAGAAAAGTTTAAACGAAAGATAGTATCAACATTGATGGATATATTTCACGGAGCGTTATCTGATTGGGGTAAAGTTGACTTTGATTATAATTATATTTATGATTCACTAATGAATTACTTTTCACCACGAATCACGGAGAAGTATATTGAGCATTTATACAATGGATAGTGAATTTATATTGACAAATAAAATATGTAAGGATTGTGGTCGTACATATGAGATATTAGTTAGACCTGAAAACCCCAAATTAGAACCATCCCAATGTTTTAATTGTTATTCTGTGGATTATATGTCAGATGAACCTGATGAGGATTAAAATAAATTGTATACCTCAGACAATTGGTCTGGAGACATAGCCCAAGGTGTTTATTGTTGTGACCCCCCTTAAATTCTATACCTTACCCAATACGTGAGTGGTAAGCATCCTGAAATTCATTTGTTGTGATTCCCCTAAAATTATAGACATTATCCAACCATTTCTTTGTAAATGCTCGTGTTTCCTCATAACTCAGTCCAAACTTGTCTTCCAAAAATGACCATATTTCATCATAATCTATGTAAACAGTTTCATTTTTTGTAACGTAAATCATAAGGTTATAATTTGGTTTATACCTGAATAAAATCAAATCTTCACGTTGTTCTGATTGAACTTGTTCCAAGTCATCAAATAAATGAAGAAAGTCCATCGGACTTTTAATATTTAACACATCAAAAAGATTCTCAATTCCACCAACCATATTAGATGTGAACACAACCCCATCCTTTTTGATTAGGTTTCTTAACATCTTTTCTTTTTGGTTTTCGGTTATAATAACTTTCATATGATATAAATATATTGCGAGGGGGAATTAATGATTATAACCTTGAGTAGAATGAAATTCAAATCCTTTACCACAATCAAAGAAACATCTAACATTAGATTCTTTAAAATGTTTAATAGAATCGGGGGAAAGCATCTTTAATAAAAACTTAACTTCGGTATCAATCTCCATTTCTTCTTTCATGGATAAACATTCATCAGAAGTTATCATACATGTATATGAACCCCATGATTCTGAAACCTCAACTGAGGTCAAAGAGGGGAATTTCTTAAATATAATTCTCCTAACCAAGCTTTCCAATTGTTTCTCCATATAATGATAAATATTATCAAATACAAAACAGCGAGGGGAATTAGTTCCTACGAAAGTAATTGGTTCTAACTACATCTATGTTATAAGATTCATACAACCATTGTTTAGTTATCTCTTGAGTTTCCTTATAAGTTAACATAAAACCATATTCAAACAGTGACCATATTTCCTCATAACTAATGAAACAAAGATTATCCATTGTATCATGTAAAAATAAACAACACCCAGAGCATTCACCATATGAGGTAACATCACCTGATGGAAAAGATTGTCCCATACCATTAAATGAATGCAGAAACTTCGTGGGGGTTATATCCAATAACTTAAAGAGAACATCAGGACCACCAACCATATTAGAGGCAACACGCCAACCCTGAGATTTAATTAGATATAATAGTTTATCATTCATAAGATAGAGGGATTAAAACAAAGCATGAAAGTGCCTAACACTACTCACATTCACATTATACATTTTCTTAAACCATTCTTTGATTACCAAGTATATATCTTCCATATTAGTTAATCCAAAATCATTTCTCAAAACCTCCATTATTAAGTCATTACTAGCACTAACCTCATTTCCTTTTTTATATAGAAAAAAAACGGTTTTATCAGTTGATTGACATGTAAACACAACTCTGTTGTTGTATTCAGGAATCTCGGTGGGGTTTGGGTCATAATAAAATGATAAGAATACCAATGGGTTATTATTACATACACGGTTAACCAAGTATTCAGCACCAAGCAAAGATTTGGCACTTTCCCAACCACAGTTTGATATTAAGGTTTTTACATTATCCATAATATACAAATATAGTGAAATAATATAACCCTATCACTCACTCTCGTTTTTTTGTTTACATAGATTTAGCGTTATGATAATGTAGATTCAAGTAGAAACCCCATAGTTATAGATATGGAATTATCCAAGTTATTAACAATTGTTATCCCATGCAAAAATGAGTCAAAGACAATAGATAAAACTTTGACATTATTAAATTTCCAAGAAGATATAGAAAAGGTGGAAGTAATTGTTGCAGATTCTTCTGATGATGGAACAACATATCAATTAGAGGTCAGAAACAAAGACAGATTTAATTTAAAAATAATAAATGGGGGATTACCATCAAAAGCAAGAAATAATGGGGCAAATCAAGCAAAAACCCCATACATATTGTTTATGGATGCTGATATGTTCATATTGGACCCAAAATTATTAAAAGAATCAATAAATCAAATGATTGAAAACAAATATGATTTATTAACAACAAAAGTCAGGACAACAAATGGGAAATATAATTATGTATTTAGGACATTTGATTTAATACAGAAAATATCAAAAAGAATATCACCATTTTGTTTGGGTGGGTTTATGTTATTAAGGGCGGACACATTTAAAAAATTGGGTGGATTTGATGAAGAAGCAAAGGTCGCGGAGGATTACTTACTATCCAAACAAATAGAATCAAATAAATTCAAAATATTAAATAAAACAATATTCACATTACCAAGAAGGTTTGATGATAAAGGAATAGTATATATGACAAAGTTAATGTTCAAATCATATATAAACAGAAATAATAAGGAATTCTTTTCAAAAGATAATACATATTGGAAATGAAAAAGTGGAGAACAATAATAATGAGTGATTTACATTTAGGAGCAAGACAATCACAAACAAAGAAGATACTAAGTTTTTTAGAGGAGAATGAATCAGACATATTAATTCTTAATGGGGATATTATAGATGGTTGGGCATTAAAATCAAAAGGGAAATGGAATAAAGAATGTTCCAAGATATTCAGAAGGTTTATGAAGAGAAGTGAGAATGGGACAAAGGTAATTTATATAAGGGGAAACCATGATGATTTCTTAAAACCATTCGTTCCATTTAAGATGAATAATATTGAGATTGTAAGGAAGTATGTCCATATAGGATTAGACGGAAGAAAGTATTTTTGTTTTCATGGGGATGTATTAGATTTTGTTATAATGAAAGTAAGATGGTTAGCTATAATAGGTGGATGGTCATATGATTTTGTAATTAGATTAAATACAATATATAACTATATAAGACAGAAGTTTAATTTACCTTATCATTCACTAGCAAACACAATTAAACAATCAGTAAAAGGAGCAATTAATTTTGTATCCGATTTTGAGTCAAACGCAATAGGTCTAACAAAACAAAAGGGATATGATGTTTCAGTATGTGGACATATACACCAACCCAAGTTAGATAAAGACTATATGAACTCAGGAGACTTTTGTGAGAACTCCACTTGTTTAGTGGAGGACTTTAATGGTGAGTGGTTTATTATTGACATAAGAGTATACGATTAAATCACTCACTCGTCCATTACCGTTCATTTCATTCACTACATTTCCTCGTTCATAATTTTATCCTATACTATTATGTTCAGTGACGAGAGTAATCTTTACCTTAATATAAACAACTATAACCAAATAAGGTTATAAACATATGATATAACTATATTAGGTTATAATGTATAAATAGTTTACACAATAATCCCCCCATTTAAATGTGTGGTCTAATAAGATGTCCCCCATTATACTATAGACAAATTATAGATTAGATGAGTTCCGTATGATGGGGATTATACTTAATAACATATAAAAGAACACCATAGGTGTTTAATGTATGTTTAAACATATAATCCCCCTTTAGTAAGTTATTAATTATATCTTTGTAGTCAGGTTTAACCTGTTTAATATGATATAGATAATAACTTTATATATTATAATCTGATGAGGTGTCTGTCATATTGTCTACCACTTTTTCCCACATAAGTGGTCCGTTGAAGGTTTATCTATGGTCATCTCTAACACACTAAAGTGTTTCCCCGCTCTATGTACCATAAGTATAATAATTTGCTGGGTTTTATATATAGTTAAAAAACTGGACCTACAGACCCCTACAGAGGGGAAAAATTGGTCCTTACACTATCAGGAACTAAGAATTCAGTGTTATGTTTTCATTAATTGTGGGAAGAAGTGGGAGTGAATTTCCTAACGAGGGGATTATCCCCATCATCAAACAAACATGACATTTTGTCAAAATCAAGAAATTTAACATAAAAAGTTATCAACAATTCCCTCCTGTCATAGTGTCAGGGTAAAAAGTTATGAACAATATATGATTGATTTATATGTACCAAAACCTATATTTATAGGTATGATACTAAATGAGTTTGATATTGTGGTAACCAATGAGTCCCCAAAGTATACTGTCACATATATATTGGGTGACTATAGTGGGGTCTGTGTATATGAGAAGGTAGAGAAGGTGGGAGTAAACAAACCTATCAGACAGACCATATTAATTCTAACTGAATCTAACATGGGGGAAGTGATTGACTATTGGAATTTAAAGTCCCCACTCAATGAAGAAAGTTATAATGAGGTATCACAAACCATCAGGACTCACTCTCGTCAGATGGTGGAGGAGTTCCTTCAAGGTCAACATCTGTAATTAGATTTCTTCGGAACCAATCGGTAATCCTTGCGGTGGGAAAATAATTAAATAGAATGGAAGACACAATGATGGGGATGAAGATAAGCCCCAACATAATCATATAAAGAATCATTACAGTTTTCATGTTATAAAGATAATCATAATATAAATGATATTCAAGTTTGTATATGTCAAAATGTTTTTGTACCTTAGCTCTGTAACCATTCAAAAGATGGGGACCGAGTAGACTCCAACGCATCCATACTTTTCAAAACAATAAGGCAGGTTGGAGTCCACCCTCTTAGAGAAGAACCTGTTTCCCTGACCCGTTTCGGATATCACATCCACCAACAAAACAAAGATACAAATTGTAATTGACCTGGCAAAATAAAATCATTACTATATTTATGATTATGGAAGAAGAAAGATATCACCCCATTAATAATACACAAAAGAAGGGGATTGGATTTATATCAAGAGCAATGTCCAAGAAGTACAAGTTCATAAAGGGTATTGAGTTATTTCATAACTATACTCAATATGAGAACCTATTGTTTGTTGATGTCATTATGGACTACGCTGAGTTTGCCAAGACATATAACTATTATACAAAGAAACTTTCATTCGGGGGAACAACAAGGTCATCATCATTATCGGCATATATGTCAAGAGATGAGGAGTCATGGTCAGGTCCAACTGAAGATGATGTCTATCAGGAGATTAGAGCAATAAGAGAAGAGATTGAAAGAACCATGGATTCATATTATAGAAACCTACCACCTGAATACCAAGCAACCTATGTAACATCTTGGGGTGAGACCGAGTTAAGAGCCCCCGTTATATCTGAATACATTGATGTGGAGTAATCCCCATACCATACTTATCAACATGACATATAGTCATTGTTAATAAATCAATTTGTATATGTCATTTATTTGACTTGACCCCATTAGATAAGTTCTAAGACAGGGGAGGACTCTATAGTGAGAGGACATGCCCCTACCCCCATTATCCCCCTATATGGGGGGTATACCCCTCCCCTCCCCGTATCCCCCCTCCATATATAGGTGGTTTGGGGTCAAAAAGGGGGGATAATCCCCTAAACAAAA